>Ga0316210_10003_pt1 | contig 240278 bp, 223 predicted proteins | sample Pyrsulacteria_MG_FD_204946 | JGI IMG/M metagenome (GOLD analysis project Ga0316210, IMG submission 204946) | Microbial mat bacterial communities from mineral coupon in-situ incubated in ocean water Catalina island, California, United States -... | ecosystem: Environmental > Aquatic > Marine >...
AACAACGGACGCACGTAGCAACACCATTAATTTTCATTGTTGATGCTTTAAAACACTTTGAGAAAATGCACGAAATATTGATTGATAATGAGCTTATTGAAAACAAGGATGAAATTTCAAATAGCTGGAATGAGATAAAAGAGGTCACAAGTATCGCCCTGCCTTTTTTTGAAAAGCAGTCAGAAACATACCCCTTTTTGAGTAGCGAAAAATTTATTCAAGCTATCCAACATAACTTCTCAAAACCGATTGATTCTGTTGAAATCGAAACCCAAATCCGACGATCAATTCATGGAATGAAAACTAAACAATTTGTTTACCTTTCTTTGATTGAACCAATTATTCACAATCCTTCAGAAGAAAAACAGCAATACATTCACGACTTGATGACACTAAAGGCAATCATATTCAATGCCTTTTTTTACCAACCTTTTTATTGCAATTTTAACCATTCTATCTCGAGTGCCCTGCGCGACTTGCATGAAGCAGAGTTAAAAATGCTAAACATTGAAGCTGAATATGAAGATACCGAAGACTGTTTAATCACATTGGAGTCTCTAAACAGCCAACTACGATCTAATGAATATCGTAGACTCGTTAAGAGCTTGAAAACTATTATAAATTTTTTGAAAAAGTTCTATAAAAAGGTCAGCTTAAGTAAGAGAAAAGGAGGGTCGGGCGGTCAAAAAGGAAATAAAACATCCCATAATTCATGGATAGAGATTAACCCTCAAACACTCATCAAAGAAACCTTTTTCGATTCTGAGCAAGCAATTAGAACAATAAACACTCTATCTAAAACAGACCCTGAAGAGCTCAGAGATACCGCCAGTGATGAACTTATAGAAAACGTATATCTTGATGACACCTCTTCGAATAATAGCCTTCCTGAAGTCAGGGTTTTAAACCGCGCCTCTCAACTTCAACAAATTGAAAAACAAAATCAATTTTTAAAAGAAGAGTTAACACCAAATGAACTCGAACAAATTCTCATTGGCTTAGAAAAAACAGCATCCCAATCAAGCGTATCTGAAAAAAGAATTCGCGTATCGATCTTGCTCGCTGTGTCATTGTTTACAGGCTACAACCTTCTGCAGTCTCATTATTTACGCTGGCTTGCAATGAACCCAAAACTTAGACCCCGCTATATTAACTTAAGTGAAAATTGCGAATTTATATACATCCCTACACCAACATACCCCCATAGCCAATCATCAAAGGCTAGCTCTTTTTACTTCAACACTCAAAAAGCCATGGTAAAGCTTGCCGTACCTAGTCGATTCCAATCAATCCTGTTTAATTTACTTACCGCATATTACTCTCATGATAAAGCAAAAAAATCATCTGCTATACGCAATGACATAACTCAAAACGACATTAAAAAAGTCATTAAAAGCTATAAGTTAGACTCCCGAGTCACCATAAATTTAATTCAAAATAACTTTGCTAAAAACATCTTGTTTTATACAAATGGTGACTTATGGGCGACTGCAGCAATCTCTGGTCGTGAAGATGTGATCTCTTCAACACAAAAGCACTACACAACAGTTGAGCAACCTTATTTACAAGTAGCCTATCGACAAGCAATTAAAAATCTGTTTTTTGAAGATATACCAATGAACGACAAACCAAATGCTAAATCCTTTTTAGCTCATGGCGATTCATTTAGACCCAAAAAATATGAAGTGGTTAAATTTTTGAACCACCTATCCAGAGTCATTCAAGAGACATATTCCATGTTGGCGCAACCCAATACAAACTGGTCGAGTAAATCCGTGGTTAATACACTTAATCTTTTAATGATTTTTATGGAAACGCATCAGAGTTATATAACAGGAGCCAGAGATATAAAAAATCCTTTTATCTCTCCCTTACAACTGGATTCTGAGAACTTCTACACTTTGAATGACAAAAACATTAACAACGGCTATACCACCAGGCTAGGATATCTTCCGTCAAAACTGGTAACAGAGCTTGAACACTTTATAAAGCACATAGAAACCTTGTTATATAAATTAAAAAAACAGCCTAATTTTAAGAAGGCAACTCTTGACAAGGTTTCCCTTTCAGAGACTTGGTTGAACGCGAAATTAAGTGCTAAACGAGGGAATTCTTTTCCTGGTTTTTTCTTGATTGAATCGCGAAATGAGAATAAAAACTTTGTTGCGATACCCTATACACGAATTCAAGCGGCAAAGATTGCTTCCACTTTACTCGGAAAGGAAGCTGAAACATTTGCTTCACTCAAACCCAATGCCAATAGACACTTTTTCCGCTCTACCCTTATTGAACGAGGGTTAAATCCTGAATATATAGACGAGCTAATGGGGCACCGACATATCGGCACAGAGACCTGGAATCCAAAGGGTCTATTTAACCCTAGAGACTTTCGCAAAGAAGTTAGGAAAACCATTGACCTGCTCTATAAAGATTTTGTTGTGGAATCGCCTTTTAAGAAAGGATTAACCGATGGAGCCAACTGACCTTGAAGAATTCAAACCCATTTTATTGACCGAAACAAAGATAATCCAATCAATACTGATCCAGTTTTGGACGAAAATCTTAGAAGACGCTGAAAATGATGAAATACGCCAACATATAAAGCTTACCCAATCTAGCGTCGCATCTAAATTAAAAAAACAAACGCCACCTAAAGCGCATGAACCATTTATTTATTCCTTTCTCTTATTCTTGTTTGAACCTACACATGGCATTGAGATTAACTCACAGCGCTATTCCAACATTCGCATCAAACCCGAACAGGTTGAAGAATGTTTTGGAAAATTGGATGTGGGAGTACATGTCTTAGCAACAGCGTCTCAAATATATAACATGCTCGTTGAGCAAGGTAATATAGAACAACTGTGGCAACTGCACTATATTCGTGAAATCCATAAAGTTAATCGCATTACAAACCCTATTTCTGAACAAAAAGAGTGGCAACGATACCTATTTATAGAGACCTTACATCAAACCTATCAAGACGCGATTACAGCAGTCGGATTTCAACCTAAATCGCTGACTAGACAAGAACAATCCGCCTTGATAATACTCAGTCTGCTATTTGATAGCGGTGTGCTAAATCCCAAGTACCTAATGCCCTTGCTGAGACAACTTCATGCGCTCGAGAACTACCAATATTTTAAAGGACGATTATTTTTTGAAATTATCACTCATTCAACTAACCCACCAAAAAAATTCTTTATTTCCAAACAAACTGAAGTGCTTCTCTATCGGATAAAGCCTTGGGAAATACCATTAAAAAAACAAAATAAGTCTCTTCATAAATATCTACTTGAATCCATGCGAGCCATCTTAAAAAACTGGTCACTAAAGGTATCTATTTTTCCAACTAGCCTGCTGGGCTGGTGCCGATGGGTGTCGCTATATCAATCTAAATATTGGAGCCCTATCTTACTTGCTTGCAATAAGGGAAAGCACGTCAATCACTCCTTAAACGACTCTGCAACAAAAAGGCTGTTTCGAACTGAATCTAACATCCATTCAACGATAGAATTTGATGACGAAAGTACTCAGAAGCAAACAACGTTACGAAGCTATGCCTTTTCCGAAATCCGGAAGGTTTTTGATATCAATGTTGGCAAATCAAACCATAAAAAACAATTTGATGAGATAAAGGCCAAATACGCCTTACTAGCCCCAAAACTAAAAGACAACTACTTGTTAATTTTAGACTGGGGAAAAAGCTATATACAATTAGACCATAAGGGTCAATTTAAGAAAAACCCTAAACAAATACTCAAGAAAATAAGCGCAATTGGCCGCCATCTTATTGCGGTAGCAAACACACAGTTTTTACAAAAAATCAGCGCCGAAGAAAGAGCCGCTATTTTTAGAGAGGTCATTGATCAGGCCATTTCAATAAAAAACAAAAACGACATTCAATATCACTTACGCGATTTTAATATTTGGTTAGAAAAAACACATCGTTCGGAAAAAATTCAACATAAGGAAGACGTCTTTGGCACCCCTTCTATGACCGACATGACAGTCAATGCGAACCTAATCAGTTTTGATGAATATGAATCCATAAAATCCTCACTCACCGAGTTAATCACGAAGTACCCAGAAGACGAGTCTTACAAAGTCATGTTGGCCAGTCTTATACTTGGGTTTAGACTTGGACTCCGTATAACGGAAGCCATTGAATTAAAGTTTATAGATTATCTATTTTGTGACAAAAGTCCTCAAATTCTGATTAGAGAAAGTGAAGAGAGAAAAACCAAGAGCCTTAATGCAAAACGGGCTCAAAAACTGACGGATTTTCTGACGGATGATGAAATTAAATTATTGAATGAGCATCACCAATTCCAACAAAAACGTTTCGGTCGCTTTACAAATGGTAAAAATCACTATTATTTCTTTTCTACAGATGACAGCGGCTGTAAATTAAAATCCGTAGAAGATATTAAAAAGAAGTTAATGCTCCTTATTCGAGAAGTGTGTAAAGATACCAGCCTGAAATATCACCATTTAAGGCACAGTTTTGCCTCTTGGCACTTTTTCTCTTCCGCGATCGCTGAATTGGATTTGAATATCGGTGATTACTTTGCTCACTTGCCAAAAACAGAAGCCTGGCTGCAACACGCTAACACTCGTAAACTTCAACACTTACCGACCCAGCTAAAAAGCAAAAAATACCCATATTGGCTGGCTCAAAGAATTGGGCATGGCTCGATTGAGACCACTCTAGAGCATTACATTCACAGCGTAGATCTCATTAATATGCTTTATCAGGATTCATTGGTCTCCAATCTAACCATTAACGACTTGTACGGGTTAACTAACATTCCAATCAGCACGTTAAAAAAACAAAATAATCGTTTCGATTTTGCTTTAACCCGTCTTACAAATTCCATTCCTAAATTAAAAGCAAAAAAACATCAAAGCTTATTGAGCTTACGAGAAGAATGGCTTGCTCCTGAAGAGATTCAAAAGTGTATCGAACCGATTACTGCGAATCTGCCCTATTATCGTTACATGTCATTTCTTTACCACTCCAGATCCATGGGCAATATTTGTAACTTAGGGTTTACACGAAAAGAAGTCAAACAGTTGACCAGATTATTTCAGGATAACCCTGCATTTCGAATTCGGGCTTTGAATATTGCTGAGCAATCTCTATTAGCAAGCTATTTAGATAAAATTATGGATGTCTATCAATTTACACCTAATAAAGATACTGGGTTTCCTCGTCCCCTAGAGGCTATTTTGGATACCTTTAAGAGCAGACTTCATCCTTATTCGTCAGACACGAATAGCTTGCAAATTCAACGCAGCTATCACTTGATATTTAGAGATGAAACGAGTGGAAAAATATTGGTCGAATTTGCACAAAAAATGAATATACCTATAAAGCTCATCTTAAGACACTCTGGTCAAATGAAACCTTTTCATATTACAAAAGAAAAGCGTTATTGGAAAAAGCTCTTGGGGTTAAAGCACAGTATTGTATTTACTACACAAAAAGACACAAACTCACGCCTAGGTAATCATGGTCGCCTTGAAATGGTGTTTTTAAGCAATACAGGCAAAAAAGATCATGCTTTGTATTTCTTACTTGTAATGTTAAATGTAGCTAGTCTATGGCAGTCATAAGACCAACTACTCATAAAAAAGTTAAATTGTTTAACAACTCTGCATGGACTTAGTCAGTTAGCTAACTAGTTAACTGACTAACTATTATGTATTAGTTAAACGACTAATTAGTAACCTAACTAAGTGACATGCAAAAATGAATGACATTATGGATTGTCCATAACAGCACGCTTTTATAAAAATTCGAAGAAAGAGCATTAACATCTCCCGCAAAACATTAAAAAAAACCACGCTACCTAGGTATTAAAAATGTCGTTTTTTGTAACAAGGATGTTTAGGCGTATGGAAAACAATAAAATAAAATTCAACAAATTAGTTTTTAACTTACAATAACTAGAAAATGGATGACAGAAACATTCCAAGAAGAGGCAACCCAAATGACCAATTTTTCAGACTGCACCCCAGATTTTGATCTGTACATTATTGGCTATCAGTACGATCCTGAAAAAGAAATGCAACCTATAGACATTGCCGTCATGTATAAAAAGTTTGAATTGAGTTTTGGTTTTTGTGTTGCCGAAAGAACAAGCAATCGCTTAGGCAATAAAATTTATGAGCAAATCGAAGAGCAAGTAAAAAATAACAAGTATGACAAGAAATGGTTAGATGAATCGAAAATTGAAGGATTGGCTGAATAACTCTATTGAAGGGATTTATTCAAATTACTTTTTACAGGTAAAAAGTTTTCAACTGTACCACTACAGATAGATTCATTAATGAGATTTTGTATTTGATTTACCAAAAGTCATATACAAGACAATAAAACATAAAGCTAACGAAGAAGCCATTACTGCGATGCCTAACAAGAATGTGGTAGTCATTACACCTCCCTTTTACTAAAGCATGCGATCTATTAAATTATACCATTAATAACTAAGGAATTAGTACATTAGTTGCTCTCTCCTTTGAAGATACAAAAGGAATGATAATCTCTTAACTACTGGGCCAGTTCATCTGAAATCGTTGATTTAGACTCAATATTCTGAGAAGCTAGAACTTATCTAGCCTCTTACAGTCTTACAATTCCTATAGATAATTTTTTCGGGCTTTCCCAGCTAATGAAAGCGTGCAAAAGCACGCTTTGTCTATGATATTTGACTATTATTTTATTACTTTATTCTTACTATGTAATATTCGATAAAGTGCTGGCAGCACAAACAACGTTAAGATGGTTGAGGAAATGATTCCCCCAATGACTACGGTGGCAAGAGGTCGTTGAACCTCTGAACCAATCCCTGTATTTAACGCCATTGGAATAAACCCTAATGCGGCCACTAAGGCAGTTGTGAGTACTGGACGTAGTCGAGCTAAAGCACCATTAATAATGGCATCATCCAAAACCGAACCTCTTTTACGTAAATCTTTAATAAAAGACACCATAACCAAGCCATTTAGAATGGCGATACCCGATAGAGCAATAAAGCCAACGGCGGCCGAAATAGAGAATGGAATACCTGCTATATGTAAAGCAATCACCCCACCTGTTAAAGCTAGTGGCACACCAGTAAAAATAATGGCGGCATCTTTTATGGAGTTTAAGGCCCAAAATAGCAGCGCTAAAATCATGACAAGTGTCAGAGGAACAACAACAGATAGTCTTTCAGATGCCGATTGTAGCTTCTGATAGGTTCCACCATATTCCACCCAATACCCGGCTGGTAAATCAACAGATTGATTGATTGTGGCTTCAATTTCTTTTACAAAAGAGCCTAAATCACGTCCTCTTACATTGGCTGTTACCACCACGCTGCGTTTACTGTTTTCCCTTTTAATTTGGTTGTAACCTTCAACCAGCTCTATATGTGCCAGCTCTTGTAAAGGTACCACCTCTTTATTGGGAAGTTGAATGGGCAGATAGGCTAGACCATCAATATCCGTTCTTAGGTTTTCAGGTAATCTCACGACAATATCAAAGTTACGATCACCTTCATAGAATCGTCCAGATTGCTGGCCTCCCAAAGCAATGGAAAGCTGGTCTTGAAGCTGTTTGATGCTTAAACCATACTGGTTAAGTTTATCAATCTTAGGGTTGAAGGTTAAGATTGGCAAACCCGTGGTTTTTTCGGCTTGTAAATCGGCCATACCTGGTACGTTTTCAATGGCACGTTCAATTTCTTTACCTAGTTCCCCTAAACGATCAAAGTCGTCACCAAATACTTTGATGGCAAGCTCTGCGCGTACACCCGATAGCAGTTCGTTAAAACGCATCTGAATAGGTTGCAAGAACTCATAACGGTTACCCGGTACCGGCTCAACCAGTGCGGCTAGTTCATCAACAATTTGTTGTTTTTCTTTAGATGGATCAGGCCACTGATCACGTGGTTTCAGAATAATGAAATTATCCGCTACGCTCGGTGGCATAGGGTCGGTTGCTACGTCTGGCGTACCAATTTTGGCGAACACACGCTCAACCTCTGGTAGTTCTTTAATTTTTTCTTCAAGCAGTTTTTGCATGGCGACCGATTGGCTCAGAGAAGTACCCGGAATACGCAAGGCATGCATGGCAATATCGCCTTCATCTAAGTTAGGTACAAATTCGCTGCCTAGCTTGGTAGCTTGCAAACCTGAAAAAGACACTAAAGCGATGGCAAACACCACAATAAACCATCTTGCTTTAATCGCAAAGTGCAATAAAGGTTTATAGGTCTTATTGGCAGAGCTCATAATGATGTTGTGTTTGATCTCAACAGGCTTTTTAAAGAATACCGCTACACACGCAGGCACAAAGGTAATAGACAGTAACATCGCCGAGGCTAATGCCATCACAACGGTGGTAGCCATTGGGTGGAACATCTTGCCTTCAACACCGGTTAAGGCAAAGATAGGCAAGTACACCGCGGTGATAATAAATACCCCGAACAGTGCCGGTCTAATCACTTCTTGTGTGGCGCTGAAGACAATGTCAAAACGGGTTTTTAAATCCAGCGTTTTTTTATGAACACTGGCTAGACTTAACCGTCTTAAACAGTTTTCGACAATAATTATGGCACCATCAACCAGCAGACCGAAGTCAAGCGCCCCAAGACTCATTAAATTAGCACTGACTTTGGTTTGTACCATGCCGCTGATAGTCATCAACATAGCGATAGGAATGACGGCGGCGGTAATGATGGCTGCACGGATATTGCCTAATAGTAAGAACAGGATAACGATGACTAAAAGCGCGCCTTCAAATAGGTTCTTTTTAACAGTATCTAAGGTTTTATTGACCAAATTAATACGGTTGTAAGTTTCGGTTAAGGTGACTCCGTCAGGCAATGATGCCTTAATGACTTCTAGTTTTTTCGAAACCGCTTCGGCCACCGTTAGACTGTTTTCACCGATTAACATTAATACGGTGCTTAATACCACTTCACGACCATTTTGTGTTGATGCACCGGTTCTGAGTTCTTTACCAGCGGTAACATTGGCGACATCTTTGACTTGGATGTAGACTCCAGAATCATTTTGTATAACAATATTGGCCAGTGCATCCATACTGGTCAATTGTCCAGGTACACGCATTAACCATTGTGCACCATTCTTTTCAATAAACCCTAAACCACGGTTGTCATTGTTCATTTCAATGGCTTTAACCACTTGAGCCTGGCTTAAGCCATAAGCAAGCAATTTATCAGGCATAATCTCAACGAGAATTTCTTTTTTGTAACCGCCACTTGGGTTCACTTCGACCACGCCAGGCACTTTTAAAAGTTGTGGACGAATAATCCAGTCGTGAACGGTACGTAAGTCCATCGGTGTAATAGCTGAACCATCTGGGTTTTTAGCTCCGGGTTCGGCATCGACTGTAAACATCACAATCTCACCTAGGCCTGTTGAAATAGGGCCAAGCTCAGGCACTAAATTATCGGGTATAGTCGACTTTACGTTGGCCAGCTTTTGATTGATTAACTGGCGTGCAAAGTAGATGTCCGTACCATCTTCAAATATGGCCGTTATCTGCGATAAGCCATAACGAGAAATGGATCGGGTTTGCACCATATTAGGGGTACCAGAGAGTACGGTTTCAATTGGGAATGAAATACGTTGCTCTACTTCTAAAGGTGTGTAGCCTGGTGCTTCAGTGTTGATAACGACTTGTACATTGGTTATGTCGGGCACGGCATCAACGGGAAGTTTGGTGGCATTCCAAATTCCCAATGCAATCAGCAGTAAGACAGCTCCAAGGACCATTCCACTGCGTTGTATGGAAAATTTTAAAATTAAATTAAGCATTTTGTTTCCTTAGTGGTCGTGTGAAGCGCCAGACTTTTCAATGTCGGCTTTAATGATATAGCTGTTCTGAGTAACGTATTCGGTACCGGCTTTTAAACCGCCGAGCACTTCTACCCAGTCACCTGATACACGTCCAAGTTTAAGCATACGAACCTCGTACTCTTCACCTATTTTTGCAAACACAACTTTGAAATCTCTAAAGCTTTGGATTGCCTTACGTTTTACCGCTAAAGGTACGGTAAAGGTGGTCACTTCAATATCCCCTTTTACAAACATACCAGGTGAAAGTTTGCCAGCCTGATTGTTGACACGAACACGGACAACTCGGGCTTGGCTGTTTAAAACTTGACGGTCAATTTGCGTCACCGAACCGGTAAAGGTTTGATTGATATTGTTCATTGATAAGCTGACATTTAACCCTGGTTTGATGAGGTTTGTTTGAGCGGGAAAGACCAATAATTCGGCGGTTAATTCGTCTTGGTTTTCAATTTGAAGCAAGTCTTTACCTTGAGTTCGCTCGCCTATAGCTACATTCACTTGAGTCACGTAACCGTTGATAGGAGAAGTGACGTTGTAAGACTTTAAGCTTTCATTACTTTCAACGGTTAACAAACGTTGGCCTTTGTTGACTTTTTGGCCAAGATGGACATAGACCTTTTTAATGATGCCGTCAAAACGTGCTGAGATATGTGCAGTCTTACCTGGCACAACTGCTAGCTTGCCGTAAGTTGGAACACTTTGTTTTAATACGGCACTGGATGCTATTTCCGTTTTAATTTCCATCGCTTCTGCAATGTCGGCTTTGATTTTTACTCGGCCTTCAAAATTATCGTAATGCCATTCATAGGTTTTGCCCTGGTAGGTTGCTTGAAGAGTGACTTCAAAAGAGTGAGGCTCATAGATTTCCATATCTCCACGCAAAAAATCGTCTTGCACGGTAAAATTGATATTATCTTCCACGCCACCCAAGCGAGATAAAGTGACGTTTAAAGACACCTCTTTTGGATCCACGGGTTGACCCTCTAAAGTCACCCAAGTTCTGAATTCTGGTGGCACGCCTTTTTCGAAAATAGACAGCTCAACCACAAAATCACCGTCTTTTAGTAAACGGCCACCATGAACGCCTTTTTCTGGTTCAGTGTGTTCGCTCTCAGCGGATTCATTATGACCACTTTCAGCCATGACGTTATAAGGCGTACCCAGTATGAGTAAGCTTGCAATAAGCCCAGTACGTAATGTATAAAAAATGTTATTCATGATTATTTTCTCTCTTCAATTCGGGTTAACTGCATGCCAGTTAGCTTTTCAAGTGCAATCATTTTTAGGTGCATCATCAAATTGGCGTCTATCAGTTTAGACTGAGCTTTTAATAAATCTCTTTGTACTGAGTTAAGCTCCATATAACTGTATTTACCTTGTAAGTAGATACGGTTTGCTTCATTTAACGCTTTTTGTAAGCTAGGAATAATGCGCTCTTGCAATGCTTCTTGCGTATGCAGAGAATGTTTTAGCTCTTGGTAGAGTACAAATAATTGTGTTTCAACTTGCTTTTTAAGCGCGGTAAACTCAGACTGGTTTTGGTTTTGTTGTGCGGTTAAAGCGGCAATAAAACCTTGGTTTCTATTACGCTGCATAATTGGTACGCTTACACCTGCAATTAAGCCAAAATCGCCCGATGATTGCAGGCGTTTAACTCCTGCTGAGACTTGCCATAAACCTTTAGATTGTTCTTCAGCTAAATCGATTTTGGTTTGTGCAATGCCTTTTAATACCATGAACCTTTTCAGCGCAGGTGAAGTTTCAAGCTTTTGCTCTAACTGCGCTAAACTCAGTAAATTGGGTTGACTTTGCAGTGAACCGTTTAGGGTGAGCGAGTTGGGATTCGTTTCACCCCATTGTGCAACAAGCATTCGTTTAGCGGACTTGATTTCATGGAGAACGTCTTCTTGTTGCAGTAAGGCGGTTTCAAGCTCGGATTGTGCTCTTAATAAGTCGGTTTCGGAGGTTTTACCAGCCTGCACGCGTCGCTTGATTTGCGCTTTGGTTTGGCTTAACTGTTTTACCGATTGTTGTGCAATGGTTAATTTTTCTTGTAGAGCCAGGGTATGTAAAAAATATTGAGCGGTTTGAGCCGCTACATTAATTTTATTCATTTGCTGCTCAATCTCAATAATCTCTTTTTTAGAGCTTTCGACACTGACTCGTTTACTGATAATATCTTTATCGAGTACCCAGCTTATGCTTAGAGAAGACTGTGAATTATCTAAGCCTTGCATTGCACCGGTTCCGAGCATGTCTTCTAAAGAGAGCGACACTTTAGTAGGTGCAGAAACGCCCGCTTGAATTTGCATGCCTTGTTGAGCGTTAAACTGGTATTGATACTGGTTTAAGCTTGGATGGTTCGCAAGTGTTTTGTTAATCGCCGTCGTTAAATCGACCAATTCAGTTGGCTGCGTTTGTGCCAAGCTCGCAAATGAGGTTAACGATAAAGAGATCAGGGTTGCCGCACTCAAAAGTCGATTAACGGTAGTTCTATTATGTAATCTATATGGGGTATGAAATAACATCGATACAATCCATTTATTGGAACGCTTCGGCCATAGTGGCTAAAGTGTTCGGGTTTTTATAGGCTGTGAGGCTAACAGAGTCTTATTTACCTGAGTAGTTTGCGGCAATGTAATGACCGTCTAAACTAAAGAATAAATAGAGATTTTGTTTTTTTGGATCGTCGATTTTGCCATTCTTAAATGCAATAACCCACTCTAAGTCATCGCTAAACTGCTTTTTAACTGCACTATGGGCTTTTACATTTTTCCAAGAAATATCAATGATGCCTGCTGAAGCTAATTGATTTACTTTCCCTGTTGCTTTATTAATCACTTCTTTATTTGAAATGGAGCCATGAGAATGACTGTGTCCACCATCGGGACTATGAGAATGACCTCCACCTGCCATTGCAGGAGTAGTAATAAATAGTGATAGCAATAGTATTGTGATTAAGTTATTCATAAAAATTCCTTTGTATTATTCGATTGTTTCATGGTGCTCTTGTGCATCATGTGAATGTGATCCGTCATCGTGTGAATGATCCGAGCAGCCTGTAAGGGTTATAAAGAGTAAGCCTGTTATTAACGCTACAAATATTTTGGGCATCTTAAACATCCTTTATTCAATGCTGTCATGCTGAGAGTTTTTAATAATCTGGGCGGCTCGCTCTTCATCCATTTTGATATGTTCATGGATATGATTGTCAGAACTAAAGCCAAATTCATCTGGGTTAGTGATATGAGAATACCCATGCATTTGCATTATGAATAGAAACAAACCGGCAAATATCAGTCCAAAATTGGAGATAAGGCTAAAAGGTTTAAATAGTGTTGATCTGCGTAATAAAGCCATCACAAGTAGCATGATTGTTAACGCTATAACTTGGCCAAGTTCAATACCGATATTGAAAGAAATAATATTCATCAATAAAGTATCTTGGTTTAAAGGCAGTTGCTGTAGGCGGGTAGAAAGTCCAAGACCATGAATTAAACCTAAACCGGTAATCATTAACAGTAAGTTTGGTGGCTTAATACCTAGATACTTCTTGAATCCATCAAGGTTTGCAAAGGCGATATAGCAAATGCTTAAAGCAATAATGGCATCAATTAAAAAGTAATTGACTTGAATGCCATTAAATGTGGCATAGATAAGCGTGACACTATGGCCTAGCGTAAACGCCGTTATGTATTTAATGATGTCTTTGAACTTAGTTAAAAAAAAGATAATACCGAATATGAACAATAAATGATCATAACCTGACAGCATATGGATTGCTCCAATCCACAGGTAGCTTAGATTGCCGCCATCGATAATCGTTTGTTTTTCAGCTTCTGACATACCATGTCCAAAAGCCTGGCTAACTACCAGCATTACAAGTGCGGCTATTAACCATCGTGATTTTTTAAATAAAAATAGCATATTTTTCTCAATAACAATTTATTCAAGGTGTCGTGATACCTTGATAGGGTTAAATCTATTTTAGATGTGTGAATTGTTATGAGAAATGAGGAGGGGCGCGAGGGTTAGCGTCTGATCGCTCGAGGCGATGGTAAAAGAGATTACCTGTTAAAGAGGGTTCAAACCTGGCGGTTTGTATACGGGTATACTGTTGAAAATAGCTTGGAATCGTTGCTTGATCAGGAGTCTTGTGCTTTCCAGGTGAGGGATTGATCTGATTATCCAGATCAATAGTACTAAAATCTTCTACTAGATGAAATGCCCCTATTGTATCGGAATGGAGGAGCGTTAAATTGTGCGCGTGACCTTCCAGTTCATAGTGATGGATTTCATCATGTGTATGGTTTTCTGCTAAATGAATATGTACAGAAGCCCACTGCATGCCGATAAAAGCAATGATAAGGGTAAGAAGGAAAGGGAAGCTTTGTCGTAATTTAATCACGTATTTGTTCAGTTAACTTGTTTATGTTTTTACAATTATACTCAATTTATATTGTACTATTGGTTAAAAGTGTTTAGAGAGTTTCATTAAACCATTACAGTTTGATGCCTAGTTTTTCGAGAGTCCATATCATTAAAAAATAAACGACGGCCGTCATGCTTATAGCAATCATTAAACTAAGATAGAAGTTAATCTCTTTTTTTAGAAGAATGGGTAAAGAAACAAACAATGTGAGAGATGGAATGACAAGCCACACAATGCTGATTGATAGTTCCGATACCTTTTGAATATCTTTAGTATCAATATAAAGCCAGGTCATTGCTAAAACAGACACAAGAGGGATGGATGCAAGAATGCCTCCTATTAAGCTGCTACGTTTTGCCACTTCAGATATCACAACGATCAGTATTACTGTTATGGATATTTTTAATAAATAATAAGGCATTAATATCACTCTTATATAAGGGGGTGCAGGAAGTTTGCATTAAAATTATACAATCATTAGAGAAGCGCTTTATGAACAGAAACCGATATCCAGATGAATTTAAACTTGAAGCGGATCGTCTCATGATTAAACGAAGTATCCTGTCGTTAAGTTTTTCAAAAGACTAGTGGAACCACCCTGCAGTTTTTATGCTGAGGTTAAAAAAATCCGGTTCGGATAAAAACACATGTCAAGCTCAAGCTAATGCGCAGTCAGAACTAAAAAATTAAGAGCTGTAAATTATTCTTGTGTTGCTCGCCATTCAGGGTAACCTTCAATTAATCTCTTTGCATTATATCCTTTTTGTTGGAGCATTTCTGCAGCCTCATGTGACCACATACAGTATGGCCCTCGACAATAAATAATTAATGGTTTATCGAGTTTAAGCAGTGAAAGGTTTTTTGGTAACTCGTCAATAGGTATATTAATTGCACTAGGAAGGTGACCTGAGCTAAATTCGTCATATGGACGTACATCAAGCAATGTATATGACTGGTGGTTGCGTTCCATTTTCTTCAAAACTTGTAAAGAAACGGGTTCTAGTGGCGTATTTGGTTTAAGGTGCTCTACTAACAATTCTTGCATTTCTTCCAATTGAGTCTCAGCAACTTCTCTAAGGCTTACAATTAAACGAAACACAGACTCATCGCTCAACTTATAAATAATACGTAGACCATCACGACGACTTTTTACTAACCCTGCTTGTTTTAAGTTTTGCAGATGCTTAGAGACATTAGCGACACTCAGCCCGAGTTTTCGGTGTAATGTATCTACATCGCATTCACTTTGGGAAAGTATATCTAAAATCATTAAACGATTCGTCTGGCCTAAAGCTTTGCTTACTTGTGCTGTTTTCTAAGGTGTCTAAATAGCATTTTACTGCGCCAACCAAATATTTCATCTTCTAACTTTAAACTGCAGTTTAGTGAAGTTGGCAACAATTTAAAATCTTTACAAACTATATAATAATGATTATGATATTCATTCTTATTAACCTTATCAGTAATGGAAAGTTATGAAACCGTTAGTATTATTACAAATTATTTTAGGGAGTTTTTTCTACTCCACTTTAGCAACGGCTACGATGCCAAAATATGAGATTACCATTAAAGACCATCGGTTTTTGCCAGCTGAAATTACTATAGAAGCTGGCAAAAAGGTGTTATTAATTGTCCATAATCAAGATGCAACCGCAGAAGAATTTGAGAGCTACTCGCTTAATAGAGAAAAATTAATTCGTGGACAGACTAAAGCCAAAATATTTATTGGTCCTTTAAAGCCTGGTAAATATCCTTTTTTTGGCGAGTTTTTTCACAAAACTGCACAAGGCACCATTGTTGTTAAATAAGGAAATTTAAAATGTTTGAAACGGCCATTATTGTTTTTAGAGAAGTACTGGAAGCCGCCATTGTTATTGGTATTATGGCGGCCGCCACACAAGCCATTCCAAATAAGAATAAATGGCTATTGTCTGGTATTTTTTTGGGGTTGCTGGGAGCGGTGTTAGTGGCACTTTTAGGTAACCAACTGGGCGAGCTTGCCGATGGACTTGGGCAAGAGTTATTTAATGCCAGCGTGGTAGGTATTGCGGTTGTAATGCTTGCTTGGCAAACCATTTGGATGTCGACACAAGGAGCGTCGATCTCCAATGATGCTAAAAAAACGGGGATGGCGATTAAAGAAGGACAAAAAGCTTTGTCTGTTTTATTGGTTATCGTGGGCCTCGCCATTTTAAGAGAGGGTTCTGAAGTCGTTGTCTTTTTATATGGTATTTCGGCTTCGGGTGCACAAGCCAACTCAATGCTTTTGGGTGGAGGCATAGGGATTTTGTCTGGCATGCTAGTAGGATTCATTATTTACACTGGATTGTTACATCTTCCCATTGGCCTATTTTTTAAAGGCACAGCTATTTTAATAGCTTTTTTGTCCGCCGGAATGGCATCACAAGCAGCGAACTATCTGGTACAGGCAAATAAAATCCCCGTATTAGCGAGTCCTTTATGGGATTTGTCTTCTGTTCTGCCAAATGCATCTATTTTGGGGAGTTTTTTACAAACTCTTTTAGGCTATAACGCAAGACCTGATGGAATCCAAGTGGTGTTTTATGTTGTTACTCTGCTCACAATATTTTTTGCCATCAAGTGGTTAAATTACCGAAGTAAACGTTTAATACGCAAGGACGCAATGTTATGAAAAAATTAATAAAACCAACGGCCACTCTATTTTTGTCTTTAGGAGTGATGCATTCAAATGCCACTTTTGCTGGCGCTGCGGACTATGTCTATACACCTAACGTAGAAGAAGGTGAATTTGAAATAGACTTCAAATATGGCACAAGTGGCCGAACAGATACCTCGCCCAATCAAAAACAAAATGTGACCAGTCTTGGTTTTGGATATGGCGTCAGTGAAAAATGGTTTTCAGAGCTCTATCTTAAATCTGAAAAAGAAAATGGGAAACCAGCGCAGAATGTACTTGAGTTTGAAAATAAGTTTCAATTGACTCAAACGGGGCAATACCCAATCGACATTGGTCTTATTACCGAGCTTGAACTGCCCTCGAATGGCGAAGACCCATCGGAGTTTAAGGTAGGCCCACTGTTTCAAATAAATTCAGGAAAAATGCAGTATAACGTTAACCTTCTTTTTGAAGCGAAGTTTGGTGGTAATAATCCTGCCGCGAATGAAGTAGTCGGTCAATACCAATTGCAAGCAAAATATCGGTTAAAAAAAGCGTTTGAGTTTGGAGTACAAGGGTTTGGTGAGGTGGGTGCTTGGGATAAATGGCTGCCGGCTTCGCAGCAATCTCATAAGATAGGCCCTGCACTCTTTGGCAAAATTGGCAATATTAAGTACAACACCGCCTATTTATTTGGATTAACTAAAGCAACTGAAAATAGAACCGCACGATTGCAACTTGAATATGAATTTTAAGATTTATTTCTTAAAATAACTAAATATTTTTTGAGCTTCCCAAAACACCGTTTTTCAATGTCAAATCCAAACCTTTTGGTATGGACTGGCTTACTTTATAGTTAGCTTGTTGCTAACCGCCATTGTGATCGGCAGCTTTATTCTCTTGTGGTGGATTGTTTGGCTAATCACTCGCTCAATTAAAGGGTTGAGTGCATTGGAAAGACAAAAAGTCATTGAAGGCACTTTTTTTGGCTTTGACAATGAGCTCTCTTAAGTCTTAGTTGGGTCAATGTGTGACCCAACTTAATTTTAATATTCGTGAGGCACAAATAAATCAAGGTTGATTTGTTTAAGGAATCAATTTGTCTCCACGAATCTCATCAACATTTAAACCAAAATCTTGAAAATTACTTCGAACTGAATGCTTCTCAGATTGTATTTTTGAATTGTAATACCCCATTTCATTTCTGTCTTGTAATCTGTTCTGTAAATCAAAATTGGCACGGGGTTGAGCATTAATATATAAAGCAATATCTGCTACTTGCCTATCGTTCAATGTACCTCCTTGACCTAAAGGCATATTTTTTTGAATCCAGACAGGTGCCTTATGAAGCTTGCTCATTCCTGCGCCTGTGTTATAAGAAAGCCAATGGCCATTTTTTTCACCCCAAAGTGGTGGAAAGTGAGATAATCCGGCACCTTCTTTGCCATGACACACGCTACATTTTTGTATATAAAGCTTTTGACCGTTCAGATAATTTAAGTGTGTGGCTTTTTTCTGGAGTTTGGCAAATTTCTTAGCATTCTTTACCCAAAACTCTGAATATTTTGGGTTCACAGGACGCTTCGCATCCATTTTAATCGGAGTCCCTTCCGACAACCATGTAATGTAAGCAGCCATTGCAATACTGACTTCCGTATCAATAATCGGACGCTTGCCATTCATGCTACGCATAAAACAGTTGTTAATTCTATCTTGCAATGTCTGAACCGTTTTTTCTCTTGATGAATAGGCCGGAAAAGCTGCTGCTGTGCCAATAAATGTGCCTAAACTTGGAAAAGTGCCGGGCTTCCCATCTTTGCCTGGTAAATGACAACTCTTACACTGTAAACGATTACCAACTAAGTCTTTTGTCATGTCATGAGTATCAGTTTTGCTCATCACTTCTTCACCCAGACGTATCATTTTTCCAAGCTGACCTTCAGGGTAAGCTTCAGATGTTTTAAAACTATCAGCCAAAACCAGCACAGGTAAACTGACAAAAATAATTATCAATAATTTGTTAAGTAATCTCATTGGTGTCTTCCTCCAGTCCCTATTCACGTCCTTTCCGATTTAAAATGCACGTGGTGACTTAATCAAACGACATTAACGTGTAAAAATTAACGCCATACGAGATAAACATTATTCTTATACCAGTTAATGAATAACCGCTATTTGATGTCCCTCTCCTCTTGGTAAAGAAATGGCTTGTAGGACTTCAAAGGAGCGTTCATCTAACAACCATATGATCGGTTTTTGGCGGCTAGATACATAAACTTTATGCGTTCCTTTAATAGTATTTAAGTGGTAAGGTGACGGAGATAAAGATAAAAACTTAATAGCCCCCGTTTTTAATTGAATTGCTGCAACCTTATTATCTTTAATACTGCTTACAAATAACTGAGAGCCATCATTACTGATATCCAGTCCATGAACCTTTTTGCCAATTTCATACTCATTCACAATTTCACCGGTTTTACGGTCGATAGCTACAACAGTTTGCATACTCGGATTCGCAGCATAAATCATTTCCTGGTCTTTTGAAAAAATGAGGTGTGTCGGTTGATCTCCGCCATCCAGCTCTCTAACCACAGCCATCTTATCAAGGTCAATTTCACTAATATTATTACTACTCGTATTGCTAACATAAACATAGCGGCTATCCATACTCATAATGGCATAATTTGGAACCTTGCCAGTTTCTAAAGTTTTTATAACTTTATTTGTGGCTAAATCAGTAATACTAACCTGCTTAATCTTTAAATGTGTAGATACAACATAACTTCCATTCGGGGTAATTTCTAAATGATGGGTAACACTTGGAAGAGGTATGGTTTTGACAACCTTATGCGTTTTCGTAGAAATAAAATACAACTTTGGCTCTTTTAAACTACTGGCAATGACATGTTGGCCATCGGGTGTCGCGACTACTGCATGAGACATAGGAATGCCGGGAATTTCATATTTTATTTTTCCATCTGCCGCATCCATGACTACAACTTCATTCCCTGATCCTAAAGGAATATATACCAGCGGTGCAGCATAACTTCCAAAAGAAAGTAAGTATAACAACACACCTACTATTTTATTTAATGGCAATACGGTGTTCATATTAAGCTCCTTAAAATCGTTATAAAATTAAAATTTAACGTCAGGATATGATTCAGGTGAGTTCTCAACAAAATAAACACTGTGAAACTTATACTCCAACGCTCTCTACAGACTTAGAAAGTCTTAATAAGTTAAATCTATATTGCGTGCTATCTCTCGACCCTGAAGACGTACGTTCTAATTTTTAGAGAAGGCTACATTTACAACGAATTCCTGTGTATTGAATACCTAATCTATTATTCCTCTAGGAACATACTGTCAAACCGTGTCATCTTTGGCTCCTGAATGTTTTGTGTGGTAACTTAACCATTCTCAAGCCGATAATATCCACTTCCTTCTACAGGTTTCAGGTGGTGTGTTTATTATCTGAATCAGGATCAATTAAAGTAGTGCCTCAATATTTGCTTTAATAACTTCGTAGCCAATATTGCCATACAATTTTTGACGATTTTCATTCAACAACAAGGTCGGACTTCCATCAAGTTTTAGTTGTGGCTCAAGCTCGTAATCACTTAGTAATGATGCCATAGCTGAACCATCCTCTAGAAAGGGGGTAATTTGTACAGGATCTATGTTAGCGTTTTTTAATAAATCATCCAGAATTTTTGTATTAGAAATGTCTTTACCCTGTTCAAAAAAAAGCACTCTCATTTGCCAAAGTACTTCTTCACTTTTACGTTTTAGTGGATTTTGGTTATCAGATAAACTCATATTTTTTTGTTCCCATAACTGGATTGCCTTCATATATAGATGAGCCATAGAAGAAGTTTTGGGTTTGCAGTCTTTCCAAATGACTGGGTTGACGTTAATGTATCCAAGTTCATTTGCAACTGCTTGTAAGTGATTAGAGAAGCCAGAATAGCTTCCTTTATCATGCCAGCCGTCCTCTATAAATTTTTCAGCATCGCCGAACACGGAAATAAACCGATAATCAATTTCAATGCGGTCAGCATATTCATGCTTTAACTTTTCTAAGAGTGCATGAGTGGAGTAGGCCCAGACACAAAGAATGTCACCTAAAAATGTAATTTTGATCTTTCTAGTCATTTAATTGGCTCCTAACTTTAATTTTTTAAATTTCAGCACTGGTGCGTTAAAGGTAACGACAACAGTATTGAATGACATTAATATGACACTGAAAGCAGGCTGTAAGGAACACCCGTAGCTAAAGGTGTAGCGATAACGTTATAAACTTGCTGACTACGTATCATTGGCAATGTTTAAAACTCTGTGTCAGCATCGGATAATCCCTAAAATTTTATAAAAATCTATGATGTGGCTATACATTTAGTATCTCGTATTACTCATTCGATGCCACTTTGTTATTTTTTTAACAAATACTATTCTTTATTTTGTCAAACTAGAAGAGTTCGTTAGCCTCTGATTTCTGAGAAAGACAAATTCGACTATCGCTATGATTGCCATGCTTATTATCGCCACCCCGACAACCATTGGATCAGACATGATCTTAACCCACAGAAACCCACCAAGCACCAATAGATCAAGCATAATTGCTGTGAACAAAATTAGTAAATTGGCATGAATTTCTTTGCGTAAATAGCGCAGAATCCCCCACTGTACGGCTATGTCCATGATCAGGTAGAAAATAATACCCAGTGCAGCAATCCGGCTCAAGTCAAAAAATGCCGTCAAAAACAGACCGAGAACCACTGTGTAGAGAAGTGTATGTTTTTGGATGTTACCAGACATTCCAAAGTGACTGTGAGGCACAAGCTTCATCTCTGTGAGCATGGCGAGCATCCTAGATACTGCGAAAATGCTGGCTATTATGCCACCAGCTGTGGCCAACATCGCTAGAACTACCGTAAACCAGAGACCATAATTACCTAGTGCAGGTTTTGCGGCGGCAGCCAGAGAATAATTTTGAGTTGCGATAATATCACTCAGTGACAAATTGCTGGCCACAGCAAATCCCACCAGGGTGTAGATCACAACACAAAAGATGATGGAAATAGTAATGGCACGACCCACATTGTGATGAGGATCTTTTAGTTCTGAGCCGCTATTGGTGATGGTGGTAAACCCTTTGAACGCAAGAATTCCTAATGCTGTAGCACCAAGAAAGCCACTCAACGTCGAGGAGTCAGGCGTTGTTTGGGTAAAATCCATCGCAATATTATCAGCAGCCCATATGCCAACCAGACCAAAAATGATAATACCGCCTATCTTTAGAAAGCCAATGAAGGACGCAACACCTCCGATTAATCGATTCGTCGATAAATTAATGAGAAAAGCGACTAGTAACAGACCAACGCCCAAGACTGGAACCCATATCTCATTATTGTCTGTATCAAAAAGTTGTAGGGTATATTCGCCGAAGGTTCGAGCCAGAAAGCTTTGAGCAATCACCATGGAAAAATACATCAGCAGCGCATTAAAAGCTGTCGATAGAGAGTTGCCATAAGCTTTGTAGAGGTACATACCAATGCCTCCTGCCGAAGGGTAGGCATTAGACATCTTCACATATGAGTAAGCGCTAAATGAAACAATGAGTGCGGCCGAGAGAAATGCCAGAGGGAAAAGTACCCCGGTCATTGTAGCCATTTGGCCAGTTAAGGCGAAAATGCCCGCTCCAATCATCACACCCGTTCCCAAGGCTACTGCGCCAATTAGTGTCAGGCTGTTTTCTTGGTATTTCGGTGTTCTATTTTCTGAGTGCTCCATATAAATCTCCAGTATGGTGGCCGAGCTATAACTAGTCATTCCAGAATTGGCTTTAGTACGTACGTAAAGCCATCTAAAATTGATTTTTTAAAACTTTATCGTTGCATCTTTGCTGACAAGTTTGATTAAACATCAAGCTAAAATGCTAGAGTTGAAAAGCGAGTCAGACGTTATTTTGATTTTCATTCGTTTATTTGTGGTCTTGCTAAACACCCCGTAATTCATATTTGAAAACGGGGCTAAATACTTTCTTATAGGCTTAAGTATGCGAATAAAAAAATATCCTCATTAGCTTGCAATGTAGATTAAATCATTCCTCAAACTTAATGCATTTTATGACTTCCCATTTCATCATCATGGTGATTGCCGGGTGACATGTAAGTATCATCCATCTGATTGCTCATCTTATTTTGATATTGACCATCATGCTCCATTTGTTGTTCTTGACCCGGTGGCATTGGTCTTAAAGGAACCCCTCGTTCTTTTGCTCTAGCTTTCATTTTTTGGTGGTTTAGACGTAAGATTTTTTCACGTTCTTCAGGGGTTTTAGCGTTTTCCATTTTTTGCTGATAGATATCTTTTTCCTCTGGGGTCATTAAGTGTCCGCCAATAATGTGAGTTCCTTCCATATTTTGTATGGCATGTGTACGAGGGTATGCATGGTCAGATGCAAAAGAGACTCCTGTAAACAACCCAATATTTCCAACGATAACAGTAATAAGTAGTTTTTGTTTTAACATGACTATGTCCTCTTAAATAAGTTGCTTAAATGTCTAAATCACCAACGCAACTTTTAATTGGTGACGAGTTTTTTCGCTTCGATAGGTTTAATGTTTAAATTCCTGTGTTTTTAGGGTTAGAATTTCACTTTCTTTAATCTCAAAGCATTACCAATCACAGACACGGAGCTAAAACTCATCGCCGCTGCGGCAATTATCGGTGACAACAATAGGCCAAAAACGGGGTACAAAACCCCTGCTGCAATTGGCACACCTAGAGCGTTATAGGCAAAGGCAAAAAATAGATTTTGACGAATATTTTTCATGGTTGCTTTACTTAATTTTCTGGCTCGGACAATACCTCTCAGGTCTCCTTTTACTAAAGTAATTGCGGCACTTTCCATGGCGACATCAGTTCCAGTGCCCATGGCAATCCCAACTTGGGCTTGTGCAAGAGCAGGAGCATCATTAACCCCGTCACCTGCCATGGCAACAACGTAACCTTCACTTTGAAAGCTTTTAATCCACTGAGCTTTTTCATCGGGTAATACACCCGCTTCAACTTGATCTATTTGCAGACGTGAAGCAACCGAATTTGCAGTTGTTGCATTATCACCCGTTAACATCACTACTCGAACCCCTTCTTGGTGAAGTGTCTTGATGGCTTCTTGACTTGTCGATTTGATAGGATCAGCCACGACGACAAATCCTGCAAAACGTTGGTCGATAGCGATAAACATGACCGATTGACCTTGCAATCTATAATTCTTGAGGATGTCATTCAATGGCGGTAAGTTGATTGAGAGTGCTTTCATTAATTGATCATTTCCAATGGCAATTGTTTGATTATTCACTTCACCCATAATCCCTTTTCCAATAAGCGATTTAAAACCATCTACTGATTCAAGAGAGAGTCCTTGTTTTTGTGCAGTGTCAATAATCGCTGTACCTAAAGGATGCTCACTACTGCGCTCTAAACTGGCAACCAACTGCAAAACCGTTTGTTGTTCAAATCCTGGTTCAACGTTAAATTCGACTAACTTAGGCTTGCCTTCAGTGATGGTTCCGGTTTTATCTATTACCAAAAGATTCACTTTTTCCATCATTTCAAGCGCTTCAGCATTTTTGATTAATACTCCATGGGTAGCTCCTCTTCCAGTACCGACCATAATTGAAATTGGAGTTGCTAATCCTAATGCACAAGGACAGGCAATAATAAGAACTGCGACAGCACTGACTAAGGCATAAGCGAGCTGTGGTTCCGGGCCAAAAAACCACCATACAAAAAATGCAATGATTGAAATAATCACCACAATAGGCACGAAGAATCCCGAGACAGTATCGGCTAACTTTTGAATTGGTGCACGAGAACGTTGCGCTTGCGCCACCATGTCAACTATTTGTGCGAGCAGGGTATCTTTGCCAATTTTTTCTGCTTGCATCAGTAAACTTCCGGAACCATTAATGGTGGCGCCAATTAAACGATCATTCATTTTTTTTGACACTGGAAAGGACTCTCCTGTGACCATGGATTCATCCACATAACTTTGACCTTTGGTGATAAAACCATCGACAGGCACCTTATCACCAGGACGAACTCGTAAGATATCCCCTACTTGAATTGCCTCTAATGGAATCTCTGTTTCAGAACCGTTCTCTTGGACTTTTATAGTTGTATTAGGGACGAGCCCTAATAGCATTTGGATGGCTGAATTGGTTTGAGAGCGAGCTTGTAATTCTAAAACTTGTCCCAATAATACTAAGGCGGTAATCACTGCAGCTGCTTCAAAATAAACAGCCACTAAACCTGTTTCAGATTGCATCGTAGCTGGAAATATGTGCGGTGCTAAGAGTGCGACCATACTAAAACCCCAAGCGGCTCCAATCCCGATTGAAATGAGGGTGAACATGTTTAAATTCCAGGTTTTTATGGACAGCCAACCTCGCACAAAAAATGGATAGCCTCCCCAAAGAACCACTGGTGTTGCTAAAATAAATTCTATCCACTGCACCGTGTGAAAGTTTAAACCTTGGGGCAAATATTGAGGGGCTATATCTGTCATCATGGCTAACACAAAAACAGGTAAAGCTAATGCAGTGCTGACCCAAAAACGAAGGCGCATTGATTTTAGTTCAGTGTCCTCACTCTTTTCAGAGAGCATTGGAGTGATTAATGGTTCAAGTGCCATGCCACAAATAGGACAGTTTCCCGAATGGTCTTGAATGATTTCAGGATGCATTGGACAGGTATATTGAATACCAGTAATGTCTAATTCTTTAACAGACTGTGAAGATAGATCCTGTAGATATTTTTCAGGATGACTGACAAATTTATGCTTGCAATTTTCACTGCAAAAATAAAATGTTTTGCCTTTATTTAAGGTATGAAAAGGCGTGTTTTCCGAAATCTCCATCTGGCAAACAGGGTCAATAATATTGCCCGTTACTTTTAAGGCTTGATTTGTCATTCTATCTCCAATATATCGATTTAGAGTGTCTATCCCACTATGATATACACTCTCTAATCAATGATGTTATTTCGCTTCATTAATCATTTGGATTAATTGCTTTTCAACCTCTTTTGCGATTTTATTTAAGGCCTCATCTGTTGATAATAAGCCGAGCATTTCGGAGGGTTCAATCATGCCAATAAAGGTTTTGTTGTTTTCTGTAAAAACAGAGATACGGCAGGGGAGTGCCATATTCAAACGCATATCGATTGCTAAAACCTCCACGGCCTTAACAGGGTTACATACTTCAAAAATTTTGCATTCATCCTTAAACTCAATACCCTTACTTCGTAAAGTGGCTCCTAAATCATGGATGTGTAACACACCAAAATTATGATTTTTAACAGCGGCTTCCAAATCCACCACTGCCTGCTCAAATGTTTTGTGACTTTCTACTTGAAAAAACATATCTCTTCCTTTGTCTAAAATGTACCTAATAAAATATTGAACCTTAACTAACGATTATTAGATTGAAATCTAAATATTGACCAGGCCTGCTTAAATTCGACCTGGATTTTTATTTGGATTTGATTCCGCTCTAAGAGTGCAGTGTTTTTTTCTGCTCTTCAAATTCCTCTTTCGTTATTTCGCCTTTGGCATATCGTTTTTTTAAAATACCCAAAGCGGTTTCATTGTGTTCTGAAGATTGATTGGAGGTCGTATTGAAGTTTTTTATCAGTAAAAATATAACAATAATGAAAATTAACAAGAGTAACCACATTCCTCCTCCCATAAATCCCCAAGTGTGATCATAATTAAACATTGTATTCTCCTTTTTTAGGTCGTTACAACAAATTGTCCCATCATGCCAGCATCTTCATGTTCTAAGATGTGACAGTGGTACATATAAGGTTCTTGATTGTTATGATACGGACCAGTCGGTAACAATATTCTGACTGTTTCATCGCGATGAACAGTCACTGTATCTTTTAATCCTTGCTCCCATGGATAAGGCTCTTGGCCATTTCGATCCAATATTTTGAACTGAGTGTTATGTATATGAAATGGATGATGCATCATTGAAGGATTTTTAAGGTGCCATATTTCAAAGCTATTGGCGGTTAAACGTTCATTTATTACCTCCATTTGCATAGCTTGTCCATTGATTGTAAAACCACCTGAACCAAACATCATTCTAGGTCCCATTTGCATTTCTAAATTCATGGTTCGCGTTTGCGCTATTTCGACATTGGACCAGTCAGGTAATGGGATTAAACGCTCAATCATCGAGGGTTTAGTTGCTTCGGATTTTCTGGGGTCGATGTGAAATAAATCATAGTCTTGATCAAGCTTTGATGTATCTCTCATCATGCCGCCCATCCCCATCGATAAGTTTCCATAACCCGCTAGGGTTTTTAGTGAGACGGGTTGGTGATCGGAAAGATCAACCAGAATTTCGGCGCGTTCTGCTGGCGATAATCGAAGGCGGTTGAGGGTTTGTGGTGTTTCCAATAAACCGCCGTCTCCTGCAATGACTTGAAAAGAACGCTTGTCTGAAAACACCAAATCGTAAAAACGTGCATTGGAAGCATTGTGCAGTCTTAAACGAATACGATCTTTTTGAGGACGTAAAACGGAGTTGGCTCGGCCATTCACCAGCATGGTGTCGCCGTGCATGCCTTGCATTTTGTTCATCCGTTCATTGCTGTAGATGAATTCTCCGGTTTCGTCAAAAGCGCGATCCATGAGTATGACCGGGAAATCATCCATTCCATATTCATGAGGCAGCCCCAGTTCGGCATCGCGTTCTTCATCAACCACTTGCATCTGTCCGCCTAAACCACGCCAAACTTGGGATCCGGTATGTTGGTGCGTGTGTGAATGGTAAAATAATGTGGAGGGTTCATTAATCACGTCCCATTCGGCTATCCAGGTTTTTCCGGGGGAGATGGGTTGGTGAGGCCCGCCATCTTCTGTTGCAGGCAAAATCATGCCATGCCAGTGAAGTGCCGCCACTTCATTCAGTTGATTGGTGACTTCCATGCGAAGCTTTTGGCCTTTTTTGATCCGAATGACGGGGCCTAAAAAATCTTGATTGATGCCAATGGTCTGAGTCGTGACATCGGGCAGGATCTTCGTTTTTCCCTGTTGCAGTGTTAATGTAAAGCGCTGCTTTCCATTAAGAGGTTGACCCTGTTCTAAATCCGGAAGGTAAAAGTCCACTTTAGGAAAAACAGGATGGATAAAATCGTCCTGTCCAACCCCGCCAAGTAACGTTCCCATGGCATTGCCTGCCTGAGGAAGGAGCGTCAGCCCAATCAGGCTTTTTTGGATAAATTGTCGTCTGTTCATATTTTCTCCTGTCGTACGCTGTGAGGATTGATTGTTAGCGGTCATTTTTTAACCCTCCTCTTTCTAGCCAGGCCTGGTAGATTTTATTCGACCAGAAACTTTGAAAATAAGCGATGGCTTGTAGCCGTTCTTCCGGTGTTAATTTATTCTTAAAAGCCGGCATTGTTCCGCCAAGTGGAATTCCACCTTGTAAAATAGTTCTGTTAAGTCCGTTGAGAGAATGGTGCCATGCGTGCGCGGTTCCATTGAGAGGTGGAGCGGGGTAATGGCCATCCACGAGCGGTTGCTTCCAGTCAGTCACCACTCCTTGAGCCTCTTCTCCGTGACAGACGGCACAGTGCTGTTTGAAAAGGTGTTGTCCTGTTTTGACATCGTTTGATGAATACCAACGTTTTGTGGGGTCATTCACTTCAAAAAGATTGTCTTTGGAAGAACAAGCAACCAGATTCAAACTTGTTAATAATAAAACCAATAATTTCATATCATATTCCTTGATTGAAAACAGAGAAAGTCTGTTTTGACTTTCTCTTATGGTTAAGTGTTAAAACCAAAAACGCAGTCCTGCTACCAGACTGGTTTCTGATGTTTTAGCGCCTTCCTCTTTTTTATAATCAGCCGTTGTTGCATAAGCCTGGTTCCATTTCACACCAATGTAAGGTGCAAACTTTCGACTAAATTCATAACGTAGCCGCATCCCCAGTTCCGTAGATGATAGACCCGAACCAATGCCCATCTTTTTATCATCCGATGTATAGGCATTTAATTTAAGGCTCGGCGTCAGAATCAATCGTTGTGTGAACAGCGCTTCATATTCTGCATCCAAGCGAAATCCGGCATTCTTGTCGTTAACCAGTAGTCTCGAATTTATTTCAAAAAAGTAAGGTGCTAAGCCTTGAAAGCCAACGATTCCCCAAGTTTGGCTGTTTTCGGGGGTTTCGTCATAACCTAGTCCCGCCTGAAAATCCCAAAATCGTTCAACAGGGGTGCTGTATAACAACTGATTTTCGGATTCGGTTGAACCGTTTGAGGATTCGCCTTCGGAAGTTAAATAAACCTTATGCCAGTTTTTTCCAACCCAGGCTGACGCATCCCAAGATAACGGTTCCCCTTGTTGAGTGGATTTTTCCAGCTGATTGACTCTTAAACTCGCCAGCAAAGGATCGTATTCGCTTAGCGCAAAAGAGGAATGGCTGTAAGTTGATGTAAAAAGCAATAAAACGATTGGTAATTTCTTAATCAGTGTATTCATGATGTTTCCTTTAAATAGGGTGATTGTTTAAGCATGATTATCGGATTTGTACTTTTCTGAACATGCCCATCATGTGATAAAGCAAATGACAGTGATAAGCCCAGTCGCCTTTGGCGTCCATGGTGACTCGATAACTTATTTTAGAGCCGGGTTGGACAATGACCGTGTGCTTGCGGGGAATATGGTTTTCATCGCCCGTTTCAAGGTCGCTCCAAACGCCATGAAGGTGCATAGGGTGATTCATCATCGTGTCATTAATAAAGGTAATACGCACTCGATCACCGTATTGAAAGTTAAGAGGTTCGGCCTCCTCAAAAGGAATGCCATTTATCGACCACATGTAGCGTTCCATATTTCCGGTCAAGTGCATAACCAGTTCCTTGGTCGGTTTCGGATGATGTCGGGTCGGGAAGCGGTTTTTTAAGTCGGCATATGTCAAAACCTTCCGACCATTTTCTCTCAGTCCAACTCCTGGATCATCCAGCCTATATTGAGGAGCCATGGCTCTCATACCAATTTGAGCACCTTCTGCTGAAGGTGTTTTGATTTGAGGTAACTGAGGATTCATATCCATCGGAATCGTAATGTCATCCAGATTCACGTTCATGTTCTCCATGCCATGAGAATGCTTGGAATGGTCAACATTGCTGACATCCTTCCCCATTTGGCTTTTCTCCATAGCCAAAGCATGGCCATAGTCTTGTTGTTGCATGGAACTCATATCATGCTTCGTTCCATTCATCGAATTATGATCAGAAGGTGTCATACGCTGGGAGTCAGTATTCATGTTCATTGGTTGAGATGAAGGGTTCATTCCTTCCATTTCACCATCCATATTCATTGGGTGTGACGTGGAACCCATGTCCATTTCCATGCCCATATCGGTCATGCTTAAGATGGGTAAAGGGTCCATTTCAGGCGAGTCGGCTAATTGAGTCGGATCCGATGTGATCGAACCCATAGCGAAGCCAGAGCGGTCAATTGCTTGTGCAAAAATTGCATAAGCCTGTTTCGACGTATCCGGTTCGACAATGACGTCATAAGTTTCGGCAACGCCAATACGGAATTCGTCAATTTCAACCGGTTGGACTAAATTTCCATCTGCTGCAACCACTGTCATTTTTAAGCCCGGGATACGGACATCAAAAAAAGTCATTGCAGAGCTGTTTACAAATCGTAATCTCACTTTTTTGCCTGATTCAATGACGGTACGCCAATGCGCTTTAGGCGACAGTCCATTCATTAAATAGGTATAGGTTGCTCCCGTGACATCGGATAAATCACGGTCTGTCATGCGCATTTGGTTCCACATTTTCCGTTTTTCCCATGCTTTGGAGAAGCCGTAGGTTTTGACTTCATGCCAAAAGTCACCCACCGTTCTTTGGCTGTAATTGTAATAGTCTCCCATTTTCTTTATGTTTGAATAAAGGGTATCGGGCGCACTGTCTGACCAGTCTGACAGCTGAATCACGAAATCATGGTCGTAATCCAGTGGATCTGCTTTTTTGGGTAAAATAACCAGTGCTCCATACAATCCGGTTTGCTCCTGAAATTCGGAGTGACTGTGATACCAATAGGTTCCATGTTGCTGCACAGTAAATTGATAAGTGAACGTTTCACCAGGCTTGATGCCGTCATAACTTAAGCCCGGCACACCATCCATTTGAAAGGGAAGAATAATGCCATGCCAGTGAATGGACGTATCAACCGACAAAGTATTTTTTACGCGAATGGTTACAGTCTCTCCCTCACGCCAAACCAATGTTGGGGCGGGTAAAGAGTTGTTGATTAAGGTTGCTTTGACAGGTGAACCTGTAATGTTGACAGGCGTTTCTGAAATGGTTAAATCAAATTCAGGTCCAATTAAAACGGGCTGTTTAGGGTTCAAGTTCCCTGCGCCGATGGCTGAAAATTCTTCTTTAGCCCAAGCTGAAGGCAGATGAGATCCTATGGCAGCTGAAATGGTGCTTAACGCAATGCCTTTAACAAACTGGCGTCGGCCCAGTTGCGGTTGTACGCTTTTATTTGATGTATTCATGATTAACCTCTTAAAACATTCAATTAATTTAAAACAGATTTGTTTTGCAGTTGAGTGTTTTGGCAAAGTCATTGACTGAGTTTTTTCAATATGTCATTGAATACGTAACAATAAACGTTTCCAAATTTTTGAAGAGAGCTCTAGTGAATAAAGTTGCCGAGATTAAGCGGATGGTGGTGGGGTTTCTGGTTTTATTGCGTAATCGCGAACAGCGATTGTCAAGGTAGGGTAACCGGTTTGAATATTGGGGCTAGATTGCCATTGTGGAATGTTATTAAAATAATAAATTGGCGCAGCGTGAATGGAATAACAAAGTAAGTTATGACATTGACTGTCATCACAATTGGAACAATCCATTCCAGAAACGTTTATTTGTGCAGGCATAATACTACTGTCAATGGAACTCATTTTGCCAGCATTAACTTGCATTGTTTCAGGGTTTATATCCATCATTTGATGCATGATTTGCATTCTTGTTTTTTCAACATGGGTAAAATCCGACATAGAAACCCCACCCCAGGCAGTTGATGCCAGAGTTTGTGAGATAAAAATGATAAGGAAAAACCGTTTAAACATGATGTTTATTGCAACGCTTATTTGATAAATATGGTTTGATTCTAGTTGTTTAAACTAATAAATGCTAATTAATTTTTTAAATATGTTTTATTTTTTATATTTATCTAAAAAATACGGGGTTGCCCTAGATAACTAAAATTATTTAAAGATAGCACTATAAAAAAGTAAACTTAGCAGGTACAAACAAAGTAAGTTAATTGAGTTGTTTGTTGCCGATACAGCTGCCAGAATAACTTCATCACTTGTGAGTATTAACAAAGATTACAGCCAGTTTTTATTTTCAACTGTAGTGACATCACTTTACAATGATTTTAAGATCAAAAAAGACAATTGAAAAGTGTAACAAGATTCTAAAAACCTTTTATTGTGGGGTTTTTCATACGAGCCTGTAAATAATTTTGTGTAAATGCTCACCGTTAAAAAATAAAACTAGCTTCCTTTAGGAAAATCTTTTAAACAGCATTTTCCTGAAGGGTTTTGAACTTCGCAAGCGCAATGTTTCAATTTAGTTTGCTCAACTACAAATTCTCTAGTTCCTGGGTTATCTAAATAGTCTGTTTTAGACACTCCAAAACAATAGCATATCAAGTCATCATTAGTATCTGCTTTCGTATTCTTGAACAGACTTCGAATATCTGGTTTTTTGAAAATTGAACCCGAGTCAGAAAAGTAAATAACTTCACAGTCAGGGTCATCACAAAAATAATAAGTTACCTCTGCGGAAAAATTTTTCCAAGGCGCTAGCAGGTTATGAAGTACTGTAAGTGGAGATACGCTTTGATACAGCTTATTATTTACAGGGCATGTAAGCTTACCAGCTCGCTTTGAACAAGAATCGTCACTCGTGGAACAACAGCTCATACTAGTCTCCTTCGCTATAATTCTTACAGATACTTATCTAATCTATCTTCGTGAATAATCATAAACTGGTTCATAGCAGAATTCCAATCTCTAATTGGCATTGTCCACTTTTTAGAAGTTAACTCAATCGACAAAAATACAATTTTAAATGCCGAATTGTCATGATTGAAAATCTTACGGTTTTTAATGGATTTACGAATTACTGAGTTAAGTGATTCAATGGTATTGGTGGTATAAATCACTTTTCGAATCGCTTCTGGATACAGGAATAAAGTGGCAACATTATCCCAATTTCTTCTCCAAGACTTACTGATACTTGGAAACTTAGCCTTCCATTTTTGTTCAAACTTATCTAATTCAAGTAGGGCTTCCTCCTCGGTAACGGATTGATAAATTTGTTTTAAATCGGCAGCAACTTCTTTCCGTTCTTTATAGCCGACATACTTAAGTGTTGAAAGATTTAAATCATTATCAGAATGAACTCCTTAAAACGCTTCCATCATCAACTGCGAATTTAGTGAATCAATTAAAAATCTCAATACATCATCATAACCAACTGGTTCTTGGCTTAATTGATCCATCACCCAATACTTAAGGGCTTCATCATTCGTCTTGCATTCTCCGAAACCTAAAACAAACGTCAGGTAATCACCTGGTTGAATATTGAATAGGTATTTAAGATTATTAACCAACCTCATAACCACTTTAGGATCTTCGATTAGATACCTTTCATGCCAAGTTGATTCAACATAATCTTGTGAGGGTTGTGAATGTAAAAAGGGCTTTAAGTAAGTGATATTCATTGACCACCTCCTGAACGATAGTCTTGTGTGTTCTGCAAGATCCGATCCCAGAATGCCATTTCGTTTTGTTGTTCAAGTACCTCAGAACTTTCTGGCTTATCTTCATCAACGCTTTCCTCTTTATTAGCCGCTACATGAAAACCATCAATGTTCGACGCCAACAAACGTTCCATCGCTGAACCATCCTTACGGGTTAGGTTGGGAACGTAACGAGCGTAGACAGTAAAAAGCATCGAAGTAGTTGAATGTCCCATTTGTTTGGCAATCCAGTTTGGATTTTCCCCTGCCGCTAACCAAATCGTAGCGGCAGTGTGGCGCGTTTGATAAGGTTTACGGTACTTGAGCTTAAGATAAGAAAGTAATGGCCTCCAAACCCTTCTTAAGAAGTTAGGTGTATGAACAGGCGCACCATTTCCAGTACAAAACACCAACTCAGATTTTGGGTCTCGTTCTTTAAACCGTTTTGATAAGGTGTTATAGACTAATGTGGACATCTCGATTTCTCGTTGAGACCCATCATTTTTGGTGTACTCCCATCGACCTGCAGAATAAGTCTCGCGAATAAGAATTTCTCGACGAGAAAAATCAACGTGCTCCCACTTAAGACCGTCAATCTCTCCAGTACGCATCCCAGTAAAGAAACGAACTAATAAATAGTCTCGCCAATCAGATCGCACTTGTGCAAGAATCTGATTAACCTCTTCAATAGAAAAAGGATCGATATGTACCTTTTCTTCTTTCAAAGGCTTGATATTGAGATGTGGTGGCGTAAAATCATATCGGTCAGCGGCTTCATTCATAACCATATTTAGACACTTAATAAATTTATTAATCGTCTTAGACTTTAACTTACCGGCGGACTGTTTGGCGACGTGTGCTCGGTACTTTAATATCTCTGCTTTGGTGATACTGCTGACTTCCATTTCTCCAAAATGAGGAATTAAACGCTTATCGAGATAACTTCGATAACCATCCGCAGTGGCTTTTCGCCATGTTGGTTCCATTTCTGAAAACCACTCCTCAACAAAATCTTTAAACAATGGTGTTTTGGTATAACCAGGGACGAGTTTGGCGGTCGCTTTTTCAATTTTTGCCAGCATCGAACTATTAGGAAAATATTTACCGTATTCAAACGTTCCTAAGGTTATCTCTGCGTTAATACGCTCTAGAATAGTTTCCAGCTTTTTACGGTTGATCTTCGTATCATGTAAAGTCGTTTGCTCTCGACATCGAAGCTTCAGATATGAAAAATCAAAATATAAAGTATTAGTTTCCCTGCGAACTCTAATGTGACCCATAACAAGTCCCTCCATTTGCCATTGGCACCGCAAAGGTTGCATTATTTGAAGCTAAATACATATCCTCTTCAATATTCTCCCAAATAAACAAAATCTTGCGCTGGCCAAAAGGACGAATGTAGTGTCGACCTTCTAGTAATACGCTATCTTTAAGATCGTTACGAATAGTTCTAGCGTTATACTTGATACGCTCTGATAATTCTTCAGTGGTTAAATAAGTCATATTCATGTTATGATTCCTTTTTAAATATAAAGACAACAAAATAAATAATAAACTGATTAAATCAATTTAGAATAGATTTTATCCTAATAAAATCTATTTGCAAGTGATTTTTCATCATCTATATACATAAAATACATTCTAGATTTATTTTTTAATCTTAAAGTATATAAAAAGGTCGAGAAAATGATTCGCTCCAACTTATCAACATTAATGGGAAGCCGAAGATTAAAAGTAATTGATGTTGCTCGAGAGATCGGTGTAAACAGAAATGCAATTGATTTACTTTACAAAGACGAGGCTAAAAGAATTGATACAGACACTCTCGACCGTTTGTGTAAGTTCTTTAAATGTACGCCCAATGACATCTTGTTATTTGACCCTGAAGACAAATAAAGTCCTTATGTCATTAGTAGCGTTTTTTAGAAAAAAGTGGCACCGATTTGTCACAGATTCGTCACAACAACTAATTTTTTAAATTTTGTTAAATATTGTTTGACAGCCTCGGCGCCTCTCTATACAATACGCCGAATCAAAATAAGGCCACATAGCTCAGTCGGTAGAGCAAAGGATTGAAAATCCTTGTGTCCCTGGTTCGATTCCAGGTGTGGCCACCACATTATTTTAAAATGTTTTTTTCTAAAACATTTTATACGCGGGAGTGGTGGAATTGGTAGACACGCCAGATTTAGGTTCTGGTGCCTTTGGTGTGAGAGTTCGAGTCTCTCCTTCCGCACCACATTATTAAGCCCAGATTTTTATCTGGGCTTTTTTATTTCTATTCTCATTTTTTTAAAGCCTTAACTCAAGTCTTTTCAGAATCACTCAAGCATTAACACACTCTATTTGTGATAAAGTTATCTTAGGATAAGTCAACTAACTGATTGATAATACTGTTTTATCGGAACCTCTGACAATGGCTAAAAGAACGTTTAAAACTGAGCTTGATATCGAAAAAATAGACTGGATGCTACAGCTCCCTGTCGCACAACGCGCCAAAGAGTTAAAACAGTGCAATTTAAATTCACTCGCCAAAGCAATGTCGACATTTCAATCCAGTAAAGTCAACCAAATGGCCAAGGCACTCTCCCCAAAGACAGAAAAAGAGTTCATTCGCACGGTTAAAATGCATAAAGGTGAAATCCCTTTTCCTAAGAAAATCGCACCTAAAACAAAAACCGTCATCAAGTATCGCTACGGACTCCCTATACTCGCCAGCATTATCTTATTGTTAACGATCTTTTTTCTTGACCATTTGATGCCGAAATAAACCATATCATGAAATGGACTCGTTACTGATTAAGTAGATGCTCACCATTTTCAGCAATATAGGAATGACCGCATAAAAGCCCCACAAAGCGCTGACCGCCACGGGGGTTTCTTGCTGAAGACCAAGCCACTCCAGCAAGGGCAACGCAATGCCCACTGACAAGGCAAGCGCCATTTTGGTTAACATACTCCAAAGCCCAAATAAAACGCCGCTGATGGCTTCTTTTTCTTCTGACACTTTTTGAATGATGTCTGCCTGAATCGATGACGGTAAGGCAATATCGGCGCCTAAACTCATACCTGTCAACACACAAACAATAAAGTAACCATAAAAATCACCGACTGATACCCAGAAAATGCCGACAAACCCGATAATGGCAAAAGCCATCGAAACTTGCCAGGCAGTATACTTGCCTATTTTTTTTGAGATCCAAAACCAAACAGGTAACATCAGCATGCCGGATAAGAAATACACCATGAGAAACAATCCCGCGTGTTCTTCCATCTGCAAAGCATGGGGGACGAAGAGCAAAAACAATGTTGCGGGAAAAGCATTTCCCAAACTATTCAGGAAATAGGCCGGCATAACAGAAAAGCTCCAGCGTTGATCTTGCCAAAGCCTTTTCAAAACCGATGATTTAAGGGATGAAGAAAACGCTTTCTGGCTTTGATCAACATAAGGTTTGACTTGGATAAGTTGGCCGACTATAGCCACAATCACTCCAAAGAGTACAAGAAACCAAATCCAGTCAAACACAAATGGGTCAGTTGGGGCGACCGATAAAACAAAAGGCAGACCTAATGCGACAACCACCCCTAAAATACTAAACCCTTCTTTGAAAAGCGTTAAGCGCGTTTTTGCATGGAAATTCGGTGTTATTTCGACAATCAATGCTTGATAAGGAACCGCCACCAACGTCCATCCCAAAAACGTTATAAAACTCCAAAGGACGATGTAGCTCATCGGTGACTGAGATAAAAGAACTTCCTCTGGAAAAAACAGGGAATCAAGCCCGATTAAGAGCACGGCTATACCGATGGCCATTTGCCAGATTTTTGAAAATCCTTGAGTGGCAAACTTATCTGACAGCCGACCGATAATGGGATCGGTGAGCATATCCAGCAACCGTGTTAACATCAAAGCCAACCCAACAGCGGCCAAACTGACCCCCCAGTTTTCAAAAAAGTACGCCGGTAAATAGACATACAAAGGGATACCGAGCAAGGCAAGCGAAAACCCCATTAACCCATAGAAGACATCAACTTTTAAAGGAAGCGGGTATTTTTTATTGGCGAGTAATGGCTTCATGCGTCGGGCACATCAATCATTCGGCGTAAAGAAACGGTTGACCCATCGAATAATCGATTTTAAAACAGGAATTTTCTGATAGATATATTTGCCTGAATCCCAATAGTCGATATGCGATAACACCTGCCCTTTATAATCGAATACCACTTTCGAAACGCCTATAATACGATGTTCCTTATTCTGACCATCTAAAAAACAAAACTCCCAGTGCAAAAAAGCGGTCTGATCTTCCAGCATATAGTTCATGACCACAAACCTTGGCGACATTGCATGATCAAACATATGTTGGAAAATTTTTCGAATCCCCTCTTTGCCTGCCACTTGATTAAACGGATCTTCAAAATAAGCATTTTCAGAGAACATCCGCATCAACAAACTGTCCATATTTGCCTCAGTCAGACTTTCATAGGCATGAATATAGGACAGCAATGTTTTCTTGTGCATTTGATTCATTTCAACAGCCCTCTAGTAATGGCAAACACCCAATGATAAGGCAGTATTTTGAGTAACTTGAGAAACCAAGTTACCTTCTTCGGAAAGGTCACTTCAAACGGTTTACCCTTGTGATGAATCCATTGGACTATCCTGTTAGCGGCTTCATCCGGCATCATAAGCCCGGGCATTTCAAATTGGTTTTTATCAGTCAGGCGCGTTTTAACGAAGCCATGATTAATCACTTGCAGTGTCACACCATAAATTTCTAACTCAGGTTGAATCGATTCTGCCAGGTTTAACAAAGCCGCCTTAGGTGCAGAATAAGCACCGCCATAAGGCAAGCCAACTTGGCTGGCAATGCTGATATTCCAAATCCAGCGCATTTGAAAATCCTGCGTGTGAAGCACACGTTTTTTCATCGCGACCATCAAAGCCACACATCCTAAATAATTTACTGCGTTCATGGCTTCAAACGACTCATAATCAAATGCATCAAAAGTCATGGGTTGATAAACCCCTGCATTGTAAAACCATATATCCAACCCGCCAAAAAATGACCAGGCCTGGTCAATTTTTGCGGCTAACCCATCGACTTGTGTCACATCAACATTCAATCTCTGTAATTGATTTCCGAACTGTTGTTTCAATGCCCTCAAAGCGTCTGATTGCTCTGCTGATCGAGAAGAAGCCACCACCAGATACCCGTCCTGTAACAATGATTGGGTCAAGGACAACCCAATACCTGAAGAGGCTCCGACAATCCATATCCTTTTCATTCCTAAAACTCCATAGGATTTTTAAATCCACAAATTTTCAAATCAAGTATTGCATAACTGTACAACTTATGTATAAATAATAGCACATTAGTTATACAAGATAAATCATCATGAAAACAAACGCCTTCACCTCCTCATCGGAAACACAAAAGATTGCCGTCATCGGTAGCGGCATCAGCGGCATTACAAGCGCTTGGTTTTTAAGCCAAAGCCATGACGTAACCCTGTTTGAAAAAAACGATTATATTGGTGGGCATACTCACACGGTTGAAATTCAAGACAGCCAAAATGAAACGTTACCAGTCGATACTGGTTTTATCGTGTATAACGAACCTAATTACCCCTTGCTAACGGCGATGTTTCAACACCTGAAGATCAAAACCCTCAATACGGAAATGAGCTTTTCCGTATCCATCGACAAGGGAAAAATTGAATACTCTGGTAACAACCTGAATACACTGTTTGCTCAAAGGCGCAATCTTTTTTCGATTACTCACTGGAATATGATCAGTGACATCATTCGTTTCAATCGAAGAGCAAAACAGGACTTGGCATCTCGTTCTAAAAATCTTGTACAAATGACGCTGGGGCAGTATTTAGAAAAGCATAAAATGTCACCTGCCATGCGAGACCACTACTTACTGCCGATGGCAGCTGCAATCTGGTCGTGCCCGACACAAACCATGCTTAAGTTTCCGGTTCTAAGCTTCTTACAGTTTTTTGAAAATCATGGGTTATTGAATTTAGAAAACCGCCCCCAGTGGCAAACGGTTGAACAGGGCAGTATTGAATATTTAAAAGCCATCCTGAAACAGGCTAGCTTTAAACACCTAACACACACCAAGGTCGTACAAGTCATTCCACAACCCGATCGCCACCAAACCAAAGTCACGACCGAGTCTGGGAATACCTTTGAATTTGACCGAGTGGTTCTGGCCAGCCACGCGGATGAAAGCTATCAGATGATTGCAACGGAATACCAGAACGACTTTACCCTTCTGCAGGCTTTTAAATATCAAAAAAACACCGCCTACTTACATTCCGATGCTCATTTAATGCCGTGCCGTAAAAACACTTGGGCTGCCTGGAACTATCTCAGGGAAATGACGCATGAAGAAAACCGAGTTGCGGTGACGTACTGGATGAATGCATTACAATCCCTCAAAACTGAAACGCCGGTTTTTGTCACGCTGAACCCGATAACACTTCCTGACCCAGACAAAACCTTCAAAGTATTCGAATATGATCACCCCGTTTTTGATCAGTCCGCCATTTCAGCACAAAAACACTTAATTGATCTTCAAGGCAAACATGGATTGTATTTTGCCGGCGCCTACACAGGATATGGATTTCATGAAGATGGCTTACGCAGCGCTGTTGAAATTGCCAAACAATTTGGCATCTCTCTACCGTGGGAAAAAGACAACTCTAATGAAGCGTTCCCTCAACATGCCTAGCCAAGGATATATCTGTGATGTGATGCATCAGCGTTTGCGTCCTTTTCAATATCGTTTTAATTACAAAGTCTTCAATATAAAAATCGATATTGACCGTATCGTGACGGAATCTGCTCACTTGAAATGGTTGTCGATTAATCGCTTCAACCTGGTCAGCTTATACACCAAAGATTTTGGCGCACGCGATCCTGACATTTCCTGGCGCAAGTGGGCAAACGCGCTATTTTCTGACTATGGCCTGGCTCAACCCGCTGCTCGAATCGAACTGGTGTGTTCCCCTAGAATGCTGGGCATCGTTTTTAATCCGCTTGCCATCTGGTATGCCTACAATGCTAACGATGAACTCATCGGCATTATCGGCGAAGTAAGCAATACCTTCGGTCAATGGCATCATTATGTACTCACTCGACAAGGCGCGCCATTAACGCCTAATAAATATGCCTTGAAAGCTCGTGCCAATAAAGATTTCCATGTCTCTCCTTTCATCAGCATGAAAGCTTTTTATCAATTTAAATTTCATGTACCAAATCAACATTACAAACTGTCTATCAAACAGTATGAACACGGCCAACCGACCTTGATTGCCACGCAAATTGGAAAGAAAGTTTCACTTACCGATGCGGCTTTATTAAGAGCTTCATTGAGTTTTCCGGTGAATTCACTCAAGGTTATTTTCCTGATTCACTGGTGGGCACTCAAAATCTGGATGAAAGGCGGCAAATTTCATTCCACCCCTAAAAATCGATCTCAGACCAAGCACAGTGATTCGGAGATGACATTATGTTAAAACTCATTACCACCCCTATAGAATGGATGATACCTTCTCATCTATTACAAAAAATTATCCAAACCTTGCCTTTCAAACACATTCAACAAGGGAGTATCACGGTTCAGTATTTAGGTCACTCCTATCGGTTTGAAGGTCAACACCCAGGCATGCATGCCGACTTGAAAATTATTTCACTGTTGCGATTCGGCTATTTACTGAAAACGCAAGGAGAGCTTGGGTTTGCACAGGCGTATATTGAAAGCTCAATTCAAACCGCTTCACTACATCATTTAATGACCTTGGCGCATCAGAACAGATCGGTTTTCGCACAGTTACTACATCATAGAAAACCCTTCAGTGTATGGCATTTGTGGCGCCATCGCAGACGCCATAACTCGCTTTCGAACAGTCGTCGAAACATAGCCGCCCACTATGACCTCGGTAATGACTTCTATGAACTCTGGCTCGACCACAGCATGAGCTATTCCAGTGGTATTTTCTTGGACAAAACAGACTCGCTGGAACAAGCCCAACGTCAAAAATACCAACGAATCTTGAAACAACTGCCACTGCACGGACAAGAAAACTTACTTGAAATTGGATGTGGCTGGGGTGGATTTGCTGAAATGGCCGCCAAAAAAGGGGGGAGCCTTAAAGGACTCACCCTTTCTATCGAGCAACAGCAGTATGCTCGCAATCGCTTAAAAACCTTATCGCTAGAGACAAACACTGAAATTGATTTACTGGATTACCGTCATGAGACGGGTAAATATGACTATATCGTCAGTATTGAAATGTTTGAAGCCGTCGGAAAAGAATACTGGCATCGCTATTTTGAACAACTTCAACGCAATTTAAAAAGTCATGGTAAAGCAGTGATACAAGTGATTACGATTGATGATCAAGAAGCGGAAACTTACCAGAATGGCGTCGACTTTATCCAATCGTATATTTTTCCGGGAGGCCTTCTACCGAGCTTGGAACAACTCCATCAATTGGCAATCGATCATCAATTTGAAGTGGTGGACCAGTTCGAGTTCGGTCAAGACTATGCATCAACGCTCAAGCATTGGTTGAAACAATTTAATGCTTCCTCAGAAGCTCTAGAAAAAATGGGCTATGACAAACGCTTCAGACGACTCTGGCGCTATTATTTAGATTATTGTCGTGTCGGCTTTGAACAAAAACATATCTCGGTGTATCAAATCACCTTGGAAAAACGCTTTTAGCGTACACGGAATTCATTATGCTACGTCGAATCTTTATTTTATGCTTTCCATTTCTACTCGCCGGCTGCAGTGCGGCACCGGTTGAAAAATATGCACACTTAACCCCTAGGTTTGACCTTATGACCTTTTTTTCAGGGCACACCAAAGCATGGGGGCAATTTCAGAATCGACGTGGTGACCTGATTCGCCGCTTTGAAGTGAATATTCACGGCACGGTTTCAGACACCTCCCAAGGGAAGAAACTGATCTTGGACGAACATTTTCTTTATGAGGATGGAGAAAAACAATATCGACAATGGGTGATTGCCGAAATTGCTCCCAACCGATATGAGGGCAAAGCGGGCGATGTCATTGGGACGGCAAAAGGCATCTCAGCAGGTCCGGTTTTAAACTGGCGATACACATTAGATTTACCCTATAAAGGCGACTCCCTGCATGTGCAATTTGACGATTGGATGTTTCTGCAACCAGACAACACCCTAATCAACCGTGCAGAAGTGACAAAATGGGGATTCAAAGTCGGCGAAGTCACCTTGTTTTTTCAAAAGAGTCGTAAAGAAGAACCCTAAGATGACTTTTTTTAAAAATCTCCATGATTGGCAACCTACACGCGGGGTTGTCCTTTTTATTCTTTTTTCTGTCCTGTCTGGGCGACCCTTGCCGGTCTTGGCAGAAATACCGGTTTTGAAAAAATCCGGTCAAGCCACTGCTTATTGGGCAGGGTTGATTCCCGTTTACGACGCACAGTTATGGGTCTCTGATATCACAACTTACCCAAACTTGCTTTCAGACCAGACACCCCTCCGGCTCGAATTGTGTTATCACGTTGCCTTAAGCAAGGAAAACTTTATCAAAGCCGCAAAGAAAGGTTTACCCAACCCCCTTTCTCCCTCACATATAGAAGCGGTAAATCAATTACACTTAGCTTATGAAAACGTGACCGCCGGAGATTGCTATCAACTGTCTTACGATGCAATGAACGGCACCCAGTTACGACTGAACAATCAGTTAAAATTTCAAACAAAAACGCCCGGATTCAAGACGCTTTATTTCGGCCTCTGGTTAGGACAACATCCACTGTCCGACACGGTTAAGACAACTCTTTTAAAAGGCTTATTAAAATGAAAACATTGGTTTGGTTACAACGTGAATTGAGAACTCAACACCACCCCGCTTTAGAAGCCGCATTCGCAGAATCAAAAGATATCATCGTCGCCTATTTTCACGATCCTAAACAAACTATTGGTGCCGCCAATACTGTCTGGCTTGCCAAAAGCCTAAACCAATTGCAGCAAGATTTTAAAACACGTAATGGCAGGCTATGGTGTCTTGAGGGAAACTTTGAACAACAGTTAGAAGAGCTGATTCAAGCCTATGACATTCAACAGATTTTCTATACCTTTCAACTCGGCCATCCATTTAAAGCAATGCAACAACAGGCATTAAGTGTGAGCCGGCGTTTAAAGGTTCATCTACGTGCCTTCCAAACCGAAAACTGGTTGCCTTACGACCAACTCCTTAATCAATCCGGACGACCTTACAAGGTTTTCACGCCTTTTTATAACCGCTTAAGTCAAAGGCTGACCGAATTGACGCCTCTTTCTGCGCCGAAAGAAACATTAGAAAAAACAGCCGTTACCGTTTGCCAAACACAACATGATCAACAGCTTTCGCCTAGTCTAGCAAAACTGTTAACGCACCCATGGGCTCAGAAAGTGATGCATCACTGGCAGGTAGGGGAACAGCAGGCCTGGTCAAAATTGGAGGCCTTTATCACAGACGCTTTGGCAAGCTACGACCATGATCGAGACTTTCCGGCCATCGAAGGAACCAGTCAACTGTCTCCTCACTTACAGTTTGGAGAAATTCACAGCCGTGCTATTGTATTTGAATTATTAGCACTGGAAACCGAGTCAAACATGTCCAATCAAGCCATTCGTGTTTGGCTTAGACAACTGGCTTGGCGCGAATTCGCTCGTGCCATTCTTTGGCATTTTCCACAAACCGAGACCCATCCTTTTCAAGCCAAGTTCGAAGGTTTTTACCGCCCCCTGTCAGAAGACGATTCCGAACAATCAAAAATCTACCAGGCCTGGTGTGAAGGGCGCACAGGTGTTCCGATTATTGATGCGGGCATGGAACAACTTTGGCAAACAGGATGGATGCATAATCGTGTCCGTATGCTGGTCGCTTCCTGGCTGACTAAAAATGCGGATATCGACTGGCGGGCAGGCGCTCGGTGGTTTAATGAAACCTTGGTCGATGCCGATCCTGCGAACAACACGTTAGGCTGGCAATGGGTTGCCGGCTGCGGCGTGGATGCAGCACCTTATTATCGATTGTTCAACCCGGTTCGACAAAGTGAAAAATTTGATACTAATGGAACCTATTTACGCCAGTGGCTACCCGATTTCAGGCAGTATGACGACAAACACATTCATGCTCCCTGGCAAGGCATGTCCGCCGAAAAATGCTGTTACCCAATTATCGATTTGGCAGAGTCACGGCAATACCACTTAGAAAAAGTGGCGGAACTGAAATCTTCAAGCCAGACACATTGACGAATGTATAACTACTGTATAAGATATCAGCTATGACAAATTCTCAACATTCTACCGATGCGCTTTTTCCGATTCGAGAAGTCGCCAAACTGACAGGGGTTAACCCAATCACTCTCCGCGCCTGGGAGCGCCGGTATGGGTTAATTGAACCGGTTAGAACCGATTCAGGCCACCGACTTTATACCCAACACAACATTGATACTCTAAAAGAAGTGGTACAGTTGACTCAGCAGGGCATCCCCATCAGTCAAATTAAAAATCTGGTGACTGTTGCCAAGCCTGAAACCACTGACCCTAAACAAGAAAAAGAGTTGGCTCCGCAGCTCAGCAAACTACTAGAAAACCAGAATATTTTTGAACTGAATGCGTTGCTCGATAGTCTTTTGGCAGACTATCCCGGTAAGGTTTGGCGAGATATTTTGACCCAGTTAACTTTGACATTGTCGGAAAATAAAAGCTCTCCTTCTTATCACTTGTGGCACAGCTTGCTTTTACCACGGCTCTATTCAAGACTGCACTTATCAACACGTCAACTCTCCTCCCCTTTCAAAAGGGTCTGGGTACAAAAAACCTCTGAGACCAGTGATATTCAAGGCGCTTTAGCCGCATTGTATATGGTCTCAAAAGGATTTTATCCTTTACTGCAACCACCTGGAAAAGTCGATTTCGAAACGATTTTATCCCAGCTGCAAGCATTGCACTGTATGGGGATCGTGATAATAGATGAAACCGGAAATTTCGACAGTGGCCGCTGGCAAAACTGGATTGAAACTCACCCAAGTTTTGAACTTTTTCTCTTTTTAAATCAAAAACCGAGTGACTTATCTCAGCAGCTACAAGTCAAGTATCACGCGTTGAATAATGCCTTTCTCAGCCAATAAAAAAATAAATGAACGATTAAGCTTTTGCGACTTCAAGCTGTTTTTCTAACTCGACAATTCTTGCATGTGCGGCATCCAATTGGTTTTTTAGCGCCACCTCTTCCGTCACATCTTTTTGTATACCAATGTAATAGGTCAATTGATCGACTTCATCATAAAATGGCGTGACACTGAGTTCATTCCAGAAACTTGTGCCGTCTTTGCGATAATTTTTTAAAACGGTTCTCACCGGTTTAGCGGAATCAATCGCAGAACGAATCGTTTTGACGGCATCAAGTTCCGTATCATTTCCTTGCAAAAAACGGCAATCCTGATACAAAATTTCATCTGAGTAATACCCAGTCAACTTTTCAAACGCTGGATTCACATAAATTAAAATCGTATCGTGATCTTCTTTTTCTGCGACCACAATGCCATCCTGCGCGTTTTCAACCAACTGCAGAAGCGTAGCATAACGTAATTTTGTATCTTTCATAACAGCCTGTTCCATTTCAATTGATTTCATTCTAGCGGAGTTGCTGTCATAAAAAAATAGCGCTCCAACGGTTTTATCGAAAATGACCTCTCTGTTTCTTGATATTTTCCATAATTATCCGATAAGTCGACTGGGTTATTCACAACCGATAGCTTTAATTCGTTATGATATTGTCATTGTTTTAATCTATTCAACAAGGATTCTGTAATGAAACAAACTGCCTTAACGTCTTCTTTGACCAGTTTAATCGGCTGCCTTTTTTTATTGACCGGCTGCGATGAAGCCCCTTCCTCTAAGATGGCTGAAACGTCTTCTTCAGTTGAATCAGAAGCGTCAACAACGCCCAAAGCTTCCGTCACCAACACAAAAACCTCCTCCAAGGTCGAAGTGACACCACAAAAATCTGTTTTAACACTGCCCACTCCTCCTCTCTTTAAAGAGTTTGCAGCAGGTACGCCCAGAAAAAAAGCTTTTTTCAAATTCATGGTGCCATTAATTCACCAAGCCAATCAACAAGTAATGAAAAAGCGCGAACATCTTAAAACATTAATCTCCGCTCAAACACTTTCAAAAAATGACCAGGCCTGGTTAAAAAAAGAAGGCGACCTGTATGGACTGGAAGACCTAAACCCCAATAAGAAATCGGATCTAAAAGCCCTCCTGACCCGAATCGATAGGGTTCCAACTTCACTTGCACTCGCCCAAGGAGCAAATGAAAGTGCTTGGGGAACATCTCGTTTTGCACGCAAGGCCAATAACTACTATGGTCAGTGGTGCTTTTCCAAAGGATGTGGTCTGGTGCCGAAGCAGCGAACTAAAGGCGCAATTCATGAAGTAAGAGCATTCAAACACCCTTACTATTCCGTTAAAAGCTACATCCATAATTTGAACAGTCATCGGACTTATGCACAGTTGAGAAAAATTCGTGCCCAACTTCGTCAAAAGAATCAACCGTTAACAGGGCTTAAAATGACGGAAGGATTGGTGAATTACTCTGCTCGAAAACACGAATATGTTAAAGAATTGCAAAGCATGATTCGCTACAATAAACTCACTCAATACAATCAAAAATTATAAAGGACTGATTATGCCATTACTCGATAGCTTTACAGTTGACCATAAAATCATGAATGCACCCGCCGTTCGGGTTGCGAAGACGATGAAAACGCCTGGAGGCGATACCATCACCGTATTCGATTTACGCTTCAACAAGCCCAATGTCGATATGATGGGGGAAAAAGGTATTCATACGCTAGAGCATCTATTCGCTGGCTTTATCCGTGCACACTTGAATGCTGACGATGTTGAAATCATTGATGTCTCACCAATGGGGTGTCGCACAGGGTTTTACATGAGTCTAATCGGCACGCCGGATGAAAAACGAGTGGGAGAGGCTTGGATGAAAGCCATGCATGATGTGCTAAACGTGCAAAAAATGGAAGACATTCCTGAACTGAATGAATACCAGTGCGGCACTTACCAAATGCACTCTTTAGAAGAAGCGAAATCGATTGCACAAAGCATTATTGATCATGGCATTGGTGTAAATAAAAATGAAAATATTGCTCTGGATAAAGAGACCCTCAAAGCGCTTGGCAACGAAGTTTAAAAAGGATTTGCTATGAAAGTTGCGATTATCGGCGCAATGGAAGAAGAAGTTGCGTTACTGCGTCACCAAATCCAAAACTTGAAAACAGAAATTCACGGCGGATTTGAGTATTATCTGGGTCAAATCAACAGCCATGACGTCATTTTATTACGCTCCGGTATCGGTAAAGTCAATGCCGCCATTGGTACGGCTCTGCTCATTAAACTGTATGAACCTGATTCTGTCATCAATACAGGCTCGGCAGGAGGGTTCCATACCGACTTAGAAGTAGGGGATATCGTAATCAGCCAATCGGTTTGTCATCATGACGTTGATGTTACCCCATTTGGGTATGCGCGTGGTCAGGTTCCAGGTCACCCTGAGTGCTACCTTGCCGATACGAATTTGATTGACGTTGCAAAGCGGAGTATTGATGCGTTACAGGAAGTGACCCATATGCATGGCTTGATTGCCACCGGGGATCGCTTTATGCACTTGCCCGAAGATGTTGCGACCACACGAGAATTTTTTCCTGACATGATAGCCTGTGAGATGGAAGCGGCCGCCGTGGCCCAAACTTGCCATGCCTTTGAAACGCCTTTTGTGATTATTCGGTCTTTGTCTGACATTGCCGGCAAGGAAAATGCCGTGACCTTTGAACAGTACTTAGACAAAGCAGCCACTCACTCAGCTCGTCTGATTCTTGAAATGTTAGCGAATCTAAAATCATAATTGCGCTGGCTCTGTTAAGCCATCAATTGCTTAAATTCGGCAGCCTCAATCGGGGCTGACCAATAAGCGCCCTGCCCTAGAGTACAGCCCCATTCAGTCAAGCTTTGCACTTGATTTTCCGATGTAATTCCTGTCGCGATCATACAAGCATCCAGACTTTTAGCCATTTGAATCAAGGCTTGAATCCATTGTTGCCCAGAACCGGTTTCAAACTGTTCATGCAACCAAACTTCATCAAATTTAAATTCTTGAATATTCAGACCAACCAGCATAGCAAAATTAAATGCCTGTCCGCCCAGCCCCGTTAAAGTCAATTGATATCCTTGGTCGGACAACCCCTGTAAACAATCTCTTAAATCCTGATCAAATGTCTCAAAACTCTTTAATGAAAAGGCTAACTGCAATTGAGTCGAAGGAATGCCATACTGATTGACTCTTTGATTTAAAAGCTCCAGAAAACCTTCTTTGCGCCACAACCCTTCCATAACGGGAACGGTCACAACAAATTCCGCATCCACTTTCAACCATTGCTTTAAATAAAAACAAGCGCTGTCCAACAGCCACAACCCCATAGAAGCTTCAGAGCGACTATTCTTTAATAAATGTTGCCATGCCTCTAACGCTTTCCGCTCTTTTGTTGCTGTTTGCCACTCTATACTGACATAGCCACCCACCACCCGATTCTGCTTCAAATCAACCTGTGGTTCAACAGACGAAATAAATTCACCCTTTAAAACCGCGGCATCAAACTCGGCTTGAATAATATGCTTATGAGCAGGCACTTCTTCCTGAACATCACTATAAAAACGAAACGTTTGCTTGCCTTTAGATTTCGACACATACAGGGCTTCATCTGCTGTCTCAATAAGCTCTGATGCCAGCTTTGAATCTTGTGGAAACATCGAAATACCAATACTGGTAGATGTCCGCACCTCTTGCCCATCAAACCAGTAAGGACGGGACACTTCATTGATAATTCGCTGACAAATATCTTCAACTTCCGCTCTATTTTCTGTCTCAGCCAATAAAATGATAAACTCATCTCCTCCTAAACGACTGACAACATCATTTTCTCTGACAGATGAAACCAATCGCCCACTTACATGGCGCAATAACTCATCACCGATGTGATGACCTTGTCCATCGTTAACGGTTTTAAACCCATCTAAGTCCAGGAACAATAGCGAAAACACACTTTCTTTTTGTACCGAGCCTTGAATTAAATTTTCTAAGATATCATGAAAATGTGCTCGGTTCGGCAAGTGCGTTAAAGAATCATAATTTGCACGACGATACAATTCCGCTGTCCTAGAGCTGACTTCAGCTTCAATTAAATAAGCGGCATCAGCCGAATCGGAAAACTTGTGTTGCAACTCAGAGAGCAGTCGCTTAACACTCGACTTTTCATTAGCCGCGATATCCGGAAAAGTCTCAAAAGAGCGAGACGATGCAAAGCGACGATCTAACTTCAAATGATCTAGAAGCGGTTCCAAAGCCGTATTTTGTGCGAACTCAATCATATTATTCTTCCCTACATCCCTTGCCTTATCTGAAAATAAATTGTTATCACCGTTAAAATATCTCTCGACTTCAATCGTTATTTTTCAGAAGCGGATAAAATCCACTATAATTGCCTTCAAGTTTTCATTCTTTCGGCCGATAAATTTGGCTGTTTCTTTTTAAGAATTCTATAAGCAAGGGGAATGCCATGTTGCAAATCGGTACCACATTTTCAAAGACTGCCACCAAAATTTTATTATGTGGTGCAGGTGAATTGGGAAAAGAAGTGGCTATTGAAGCCCAGCGACTTGGTCTAGAAGTCATTGCCTTGGATCGATATGAAAATGCCCCTGCCATGCAAGTGGCAGACCGAAGTTATACCCTAAGCATGCTGGATGGCGATGCGCTTCGACACATTATCGAAAAAGAAAAACCCGATTATATCGTACCGGAAATAGAAGCCATTGCGACCGACACTTTAGCTGAACTGGAACAGGAAGGGTTTAACATCGTGCCGTCTGCCAAAGCCACTCAACTGACAATGAATCGTGAAGGAATCCGTCGACTAGCCGCTGAAGACCTTGACATCCCAACCAGCCCATATGCCTTTGCAGATAATAAAGACGACTTTATTGCCGCCATTGAAACCATTGGTATTCCCTGTGTCGTGAAGCCAATTATGAGTTCTTCCGGAAAAGGACAAAGTGTCATAAAATCGACAGCAGATATGGATTCGGCCTGGCACTATGCACAAGAAGGTGGCCGCGCAGGAAAGGGAAAGGTCATTATTGAAGGATTTGTCGAGTTTGATTATGAAATTACTTTACTCACCATCTGCCATAAAAATGGCACCCGTTTTTGCCAACCAATAGGTCATGTACAAGAAGATGGTGACTACAGACAATCTTGGCAACCTCACCCCATGTCAGATACTGCGATTCAATCAGCGGAAAAAATTGCCTTAAAAATTACTGATGCGCTTGGAGGCTGGGGCTTATTTGGCGTTGAACTGTTTATTAAAAACGACCAAGTCATTTTCAGCGAAGTTTCTCCTCGTCCCCATGACACAGGCCTGGTTACGTTAATTTCCCAAGATCTGTCAGAGTTTGCACTGCATTTAAGAGCCATTCTCGGACTTCCAATCCCCAACATTACACAACACGGCCCTTCTGCTTCCAGTGTCATCTTACCAACAGGTCACTCAACAGAAACAAGGTTCAGCGGGTTAGAAGAAGCGTTGAAGGAACCGGACACCCAAGTGCGTTTATTTGGCAAACCCGAAATTTCTGGCCGTCGCAGAATGGGGGTTGCTTTAGCCCGGGATACCTCTATTGAAAAAGCCATTGAAAAAGCCAAGGCCTCTGCTGCTGCAGTTAAGATCCACTTCTAAAATACCTTGTAGAAGTCACTTTTATATTACTTTTTTCACTTAAACACATTAAAAGTGACTTTCCCACTGTCGCATCGCCAAATAATTGGCAGTTCAATTTTTTTCGCATACTTCTCTGTTTTTATTGCTACATCTCCCTAAAGAAAATATAAATATTCTCTTGTTTTACAATAAGTTAATCAATAATAAACAAACCTGGCACGTTGTCTGCTATTCGTCCTATAGCAGAATAACTTTAGAACTTTCTATGATTCTGTAATAAAGACAGAAAGAATTTTTTAAACGTTCAATAAATCAGATTACTGTACAGGAGTTATGATCATGACAACGAATCAAACAATGACATCAGAAGCAAAAGCCCCAATTCTTCAAGAGTACAACCGCAACCCTGACACGGAATCAAAGCTGGTTGACAACCCTAGTAAAACCATTCTTTTATTATTACAAGGCGTGGTCGACAAAGGAAACTTAGCAAAGGTATGCCATCAGAGCAATGCACTTGTTGAAAAAGGCTTTCATCTAGGTCGAATGACAACCATTCTTGATGCCTTGCGCGATCGCTTATCTATGTCAGAAGAGACACCTTTGGCTTATGATTTAGATGAGTTGTATCGTTATGCAGACAAGTCCATTCAGGAAGCCGTCTTTGAAAAAGACAGTTTTTATTTAGACAGCGCCATCGAAATCCTAACCGAAGTGCGCGATGCCTGGTTAGAGATGATGCACCAATCAGGCCAACTAGCCGACAACGGTTAATTAACAGCCTTAATAAGAGCCGGTTTCTCCTCCTTTTTCCGGCTCTTTTTGCCTTTCCAATTTTTACCGTTTTTGCCCTCGACAATCATTCCTGACTTAAGTCTGAACATACCTATAAACAACATAAAGATAAATTCTTAACATATTGAAATAAAATACAATACTTTTAATTCAAAAAACATTAGCACTCTCTTGACTTGACTGCCAAAAACGGTGTAATATGATGATATTAATTTTATTAGGAGAAGGATCAATATGACAAATCATTTGATTAAATTTGCGAACAATCTTACTCCTGGACAGAATATTGAAAGTTATTTGAGAACGGTTAAAACCCTTCCTCAACTTTCAGCTGACGAAGAAAGAGAGTTGGCAGAAAAGCTATACCATCAACAAGATTTGAATGCAGCAAGGCAACTCATTCTATCTTCTTTGCGCTATGTAGTGCCGATTGCACGTTCCTACAATGGATACGGTCTACCTTTAAGTGATTTGATCCAAGAAGGAAATATCGGGCTGATGAAAGCAGTTAAGCGTTTCAACCCTGCTGAAAAAGTTCGTTTGATGACTTTTGCGGTTCACTGGGTACGTGCCGAGATCAATGAGTACGTCATCAAAAACTGGCGTATTGTTAAAACGGCAACCACCAAAGCACAGCGCAAACTGTTTTTTAAACTTCGCAGCACAAAAAAATCTTTGGAATGGTTCGGAGATAAAGATGCTGACGCGGTTGCAAAAGAACTAGGGGTTACTCGAAAAGATGTTTTAGAAATGGAAATGCGTCTTTATGGTCAGGATATGTCTGTCGACCTATCCCCTGATGAAGAAGAAGCAACCTCTAAAACTTATCCGGTCTTGGTTAGCCAGGAACTTGACCCTGAAACGCAACTATCTAATGACTCACAGTCCGACTATGAGTTAGGAAAAATGCACCAGGCATTAAGTCAGCTGGATGAACGTAGTCGAGATATTCTGCAACAGCGTTGGCTCAGCGATGACAAAACAGGACTCAAAGCATTGTCTGAACAATACGGTGTCTCAATGGAGCGTATTCGTCAAATCGAACAACAAGCGATCAAAACGTTGCACGCGAATATGACTGCTTAATAAAACTTCTTTCAATCAAAAACGGCGCTATTAGCGTCGTTTTTTATCCTTAAAATTTTTTACCTTTATTAAAGGTCTTCCGCATACACTTTCAGAATCATTTTATGCTTCTCACCACTTGGAAGCCAGACAGCATTCTGCAACACGTTCCCTGCTTCAACACATAACATTCTTGTCCAAACATCATTCGTCATATCGGAAAATCCTTTAATACTCTCAGGACCAGGATTCCATACCACAGTAGAACGCGCATTCCCTTTTTCAATGCAAATATTTCTTTGAAACTCAACGTCTTTGATTTTAACCGGCACTACCTGATCAATAAAAACAGAATCGATCGGCGGGAGAATTTCCAAAACATCTACCTGCTCCACTGGATCAGCATCCGTTAATTTATCATAGCAAAAACTAGGCGCCAAACCTTCAACTTGAATCGACTCAGCATCAGAAACCGTAAAGTAAGAATGGAACGCCTCTGTCACTTCAATATCATGATCATTCAAGTTATGCGTTGTCAGCGTCATCACCAACTCCGTTCCGACTTCTATTTTCAGCTCTAAACGAAAAGCATGAGGCCAGAGTGCTAGCGACGTCTTATCCGACTCAAGCATTAAAATAATCTCGGTAATGCCTGCGTCTAAATTTCGAACACTGTCTAGATGCCAAACACGATTACGAACGAAACCATGCGCCGGAAGCCCGGGTTCCGATGCTGGACCAAACCATGGCCAACAAACCGGGATCCCACCGCGCACAGGTTTTTCACCGGTATAAACAGCCGCTTCCGACACCCATAAAAGGTCTTGTCCGGATGCATTGCCACTTTTTGGCACAAAACTCAACACACAAGCACCGTGCGGTGTAATCGTGGCTTTAGCGAAGTCATTTTCGACTTCAATCATCATTAGCTGTTCTCGCATGGAAAGACGAACACCTGTTTCGTCAAGTTGCTGAGCCATTCTGTCTAGCATCCTTCTTCCTCCTTACAGGCTGAAAAACTAACGATATTCAACCAAAGTCCGTTCCAATAATTCCGCTGAATAATCTCCAGTTACATAGGCTTGGCCGATGGTTTTCAACAAAACTAAACGAATTTGACCTGCCTGTACTTTTTTATCACCGGCCATCAAATCTAAAAACTGCTGAACACTCATCTCTTTGGGAGGCACAACGGGCAAGTGAGCCGACTGCAAAATGGATGCAATTCGTTCCTGATCCGCTTGTGTCAAGTCTCCCATCAACTTTGAAAGATACACCGCTTGCATCATCCCGGCGCTGACACCTTCACCATGCAACCAATTTCCGTATCCCATTCCCGCTTCGATCGCGTGTCCAAAAGTATGACCTAGATTGAATAAAGCGCGTAACCCAGCTTCTTTTTCATCTTTTGCCACAATGGTGGCTTTATTTTGACAAGAACGTTCAATCGCTTCGGCCAATACCTCGGCATCTCTTGCCAGCAGGCCTGGTAGATTTTGCTCTAACCATTCAAAAAACGGGTAATCGACAATCAAACCATATTTAATGACTTCAGCAAGCCCTGCTGACAACTCTCTGTCTTCTAAAGTATTCAAGGTATCGGTGTCAATAATGACACATTCCGGTTGATGAAATGCCCCGATCATGTTTTTGCCTTTAGGGTGATTCACTCCGGTCTTACCGCCCACAGAAGAATCCACCTGTGACAATAAGGTCGTCGGTATTTGAATAAAATTTACACCGCGCTGGTAAGAGGCGGCGGCAAACCCTGTCATATCTCCAATGACTCCGCCACCCAAAGCCACAAAAGTACATTTTCGATCAAAACGGTTCTCAATCGCCACATCAAAAATCTGGTTCAAAACCTCTAGGTTTTTATATTGTTCACCATCCGGCAACACGACCGTTTTCACGTCATACCCTGAAAAAGCTTGCTTGGCTTGTTCCAAATACAAAGGCGCAACCGTCGTGTTGGACACAATCAAAACCTGCGTTCCTGTTACGTAAGGCTTAACCAGCTCAGCCTGCCCCAGCAGACCTCGTCCAATAAAAATAGGGTAACTTCTTTCCCCCAATTCAACTGTTAGTGTCTTCAAATCTCTTTTCCTTAAATGATTTTTTGCTCTGCCAACTTATCCAGAATCTGCTTGACCACCCGATGCACTGAAACCTGTTCGGTCTGAATCACCAAGTCTGCGACCTCTTCATACAAAGGACCTCGTTCTTTTATGAGCTCTCTTAAAACCTGTTCCGGGTTTTCGGTTTGAAGCAAAGGACGATTACGGTCATGGCGTGTGCGCTGAATCAAAGAGTCAACAGAAGATTTTAAATACACCACAAATCCTCTTGAGCGCAGATTTTTACGATTATCGGGGTGTAAAATCGCACCCCCACCCGTCGCAAGGACAATTTCTGATTGGCGAGTCAGGTCATCAATGGCAGCTTTTTCACGCGCACGAAACCCTGACTCTCCTTCAATATCGAAAATCATCGGAATCGTCGCACCCGTTTTATCCTCTATCACTTGATCACTGTCTAAAAACTGATAATGCAGTTTTTCAGCTAAAAAACGGCCAACCGTTGACTTGCCAGCACCCATGAGGCCTACTAAAAAAACACTTTCTCTATGCATAGTCACTATTGTAGCCTAATCACAACAATTTTAGGTAAACTCTGTTAAAATGTTGTGCCGAAATGGACATGGAATCGCTCTTCTTGTATGGGGCGCTGACTCAGAAGCTTTCGCCTCTTAAGAACAATAAGAATACAGACGTAAGGAATTTAAAATGGCTGGTTCTCTCTATATAATCTCTGCGCCATCTGGTGCCGGCAAAACGTCACTTGTCAGCAAGCTGACTGAAAAAGACAGTCGAATCCAGGTTTCTATTTCAAGCACTACTCGTCCGAAGCGCCCCGGGGAAGAAGAAGGTATCAATTACTTCTTTCTTTCCGTCGAAACTTTCAAACAAAAGGTCACTGAAAATGATTTTTTAGAACATGCTCAAGTATTCGATAACTACTACGGCACCTCTAAAAGCACGGTTGAAAGTAAACTGGCCGAGGATAAGGATGTCATTTTAGAAATTGATTGGCAAGGAGCCCAGCAAATCAGAAAATTAATTCCTGATGCTGTGAGCATTTTCATTTTACCTCCCAGTCTTAAAGAACTTGAAAAAAGACTCAAAGGGCGCGGAACCGACAGCGAAGAAGTTATCGAACGCCGCATGTCAGATGCCGTCAACGAAATGAAGCATTTCAATGAATTTGATTATTTGGTCATCAATAATAATTTTGATATCGCTCTGGGAGAACTACACAGCATTTTTTTAGCGAACCGTCAAACCTGTGCGAAACAATATGACAAGCATAGCGTGATGATTAACGAACTGACTCAACAACATTAAAAGGAACCTATTCAATGCCTGGCTTTGAACTCTTTGACGAGACGGAAAAACAACAAGTAAACGAAGTCATGGAAAAAGGCTTCACTTTCCGCTACAACTTTGATGGCATGAGAAACGATGTCTGGAAGGCACGCGAATTGGAAGATATGATTTGCGATTCGCTTCAAGTCAAACACGCTCATCTCGTGTCCAGTGGAACGACGGCGCTATCCACAGCATTGGCTTCGGCAGGCATTGGCGCGGGAGATGAAGTTATTGTGCCGCCCTTCACCTTTGTTGCTTCAGTTGAAGCGATCGTATTGGCAGGTGCGATTCCTGTTTTTGCAGAAATTGATGAAACATTGACGCTTTCTGCTGAAGGCATTGAAGCGGTCATCACACCTCGAACAAAAGCGGTGAACTTTGTTCACATGTGTGGCTCAATGGGGCACATGGATAAAATCAAAGCCGTTTGTGACAAGCACAACCTTGTACTGTTGGAAGACGCTTGCCAGGCAACTGGCGGGACTTACCAAGGAAAAGCACTGGGAACCCTTGGGCAGGTTGGAACCCTCTCTTTTGATTCCGTCAAAACGATTTCTTGTGGTGAAGGTGGCGCAGTCCTCACCAATGATGAAACCATCTATAACCATGCACACCAATATTCCGATCATGGACATGATCACATCGGAATGGATCGTGGCGCAGAAAGTCATCCCATCATGGGAAGCAATTACCGTATCTCGGAAATGAATGCCGCCGTAGGCGTAGCACAATGGAAAAAATTAGACCGCATTCTTGAAATTCAACGTACCAATAAAAAAGCGCTGAAAGATGCCTTATCACAATACAATGAAGTCTCTTTCCGAGTGATTCCCGATGAAGCGGGAGATAATGCTGGATTCTTGAGCGTCATCATGCCGACTGAAGCACGTGCGAAAGAAGTCGTAAAAGCATTAGCCGAAGAAAATGTCCCTGCCGTTTTTTACTGGTATGCAAACAACTGGCATTACCTGAAAAACTGGACGCATATTCAGCAAATGAAAGGGCCTGCTAAACTGCCGATCGAACTCATCGCGGATCGTCCTGACTATACCCAGGTTAAAACACCGAAATCAGATGATATTATGAGCCGAACGCTCTCAATGCTGATTAACCTATCCTGGTCAGAAGCCGATATACAGCAGCGTATTGATGCATTTGCAAAAGTATTTAAATAAGATTTTTAAAGGAATTCCACAATGAAACATCGTAATTTTAAAACTGTTCCGAGAATGATTTTTGGCCGAGGTTCTTTTGACCAACTTGATGATGTTTTAACCGAAGAACGTCAAACCGCTGAAGATTTTGTCGTCTTTTTGGTGGATGAAGTTCATCAAAACAAACCTTTAAAAGAACGTCTACCCAATCAACCGCAAGACCTGGTTATTTGGCTGGATGTCACCGATGAACCGAAAACCACTTATGTCGATGCTTTAACAGAACAGGTTCAAGCTTTTGGCAATGGCAAAAACCCTGTCAGTGTTGTCGGTATCGGAGGTGGATCTTCTTTAGACATCGGTAAAGCCGTTGCATTACTACTCACCAACCCAGGTGGCGCAGCATCCTACCAAGGTTGGGACTTAATCAAAAATCCGGCAGTACACCACACCGGCATTCCAACCATTTCTGGAACAGGTGCGGAAGCATCAAGAACAACCGTTTTAACCGGGCCTGATAAAAAATTAGGCATGAATTCCGATTACACGGTATTCGACCAAATTATTATGGACCCAGACCTGATTGCAGGGGTCCCAAGAGACCAATGGTTCTACACGGGAATGGACTGTTATATCCACAACGTTGAAGCCTTGAACGGAACCTATATCAATGAGTTTGCTCGCGCATTTGGGGAAAAATCTTCCGAACTCTGCAACCAGGTCTTTTTAGAAGATCATCCTGATTCGGATGAAAAACTGATGATGGCCTCTTATATGGGTGGGCAGTCTATCGCCTATAGTCAGGTAGGTGCCTGTCATGCTCTATCCTATGGCTTATCCTATGTTATGGGCTATCATCATGGAATCGGTAACTGTATTGCCTTTAATGCACTCGATGAATTTTATCCTGAAGGCGTTGCAACCTTCAGAAAAATGCTGGATAAACACAACATCACGTTACCGACAAATGTCTGCAAGGATTTGACTGATGCAGAAATGGATAAGATGATTCAAGTATCGTCCGGCATGGCACCACTTTGGGATAATGTCTATGGTCCAGACTGGAAAGAAAAAGTAACGCCTGAATTGTTAAGATCACTTTATCTGAAAATGTAATTTCGCCCATTGCGTCACTTACAGCCTTTTGAGAAAGGCTGTAAGCTTGCTTCTTTAAGGATTTTTCATGAAAACTTACGTCTTTATTCCTGCTCGTTATGGCTCTTCAAGACTGCCTGGCAAACCGCTTAAGTTAATTAACGGCAAACCAATGATTCAACATGTTTTTGAACGCATTTCTAAAGCAGACAACATTGAGGCCGTTTATGTCGCTACCGATGATGAACGCATAAAAGAAGTCGTTGAAGGTTTCGGTGGAAACGTTGTCATGACACCGCCAGAAGCAGAATCAGGTACAGACAGAATCGCCCAAGCGGCTCAAGCCTTAGACCTGAAAGATGACGACCTGATCGTTAATGTGCAAGGCGACCAGCCTCTGGTCAATCAAGGCTCGATCGAAGCGGTTATTTCACCTTTTAAGACAGCAGATTATGATCGCTCTTTTGAAATGAGTACGCTTTCTTTTAAGATTATCAACGAAGCAGAAATTACCAGCCCGAAAGACGTTAAGCTGGTCACCGATATCAAAGGATTCGCCCTGTACTTCTCACGCGCGACCATTCCACATGGTCGTGACTATTGGGATCATGATTCTTTTAAACACTTAGGTATCTACGCTTATACCAAACGCTTTGTCGACCTTTTCAATACCTTTCCAATGGGGCGCTTGGAAGACATCGAAAAACTTGAACAGCTTCGAGCACTCGAATACGGACATAAAATCAAGGTGATAGAAAGTCAATGGGACTCGCCGGAAGTTGACTTGCCGGGTGATATTGAAATCATGGAAGCACTGCTTAACGCGGGTCATTAATCCTGTTTAATATGCGATTGCTGCAATGATTTACCAATTCCTGATTCGTTTACTCAGCCCTGTGATCTTTTTAATCATTGCTGTGGAAGCGATCAAACGAAAGGGCGGAAAACGTTTTTTCTGCCAACGTTTGGGAATCCGCTTTTCAAAGAAAAAATCGCAATCGGACGACTTTTCGCCTATATGGATTCATTGTGCTTCTATAGGGGAGGTTAAAGCCGCCGAATCGCTGATCAGACATTTAACGCCATACCAAGATATCTTAATTACAACCAGCACCCCGACGGGTGGAACACTGGTACAGGATCTTTTTTCCGATGCTGTCTATCATAGCTACTTACCTTTTGACTGGCCTTATGCCATCCAAAATTTTTTAAGAACCTATACCCCTAAAACACTCTGGGTAGTAGAAACTGAAATTTGGCCCAATCTGTATCATTTAACTGAACAGCAAGGCATTCCGATCAGTCTAATCAACGCCAGACTTTCACAAAAGACCTTAAACAGTCCATCTTGGCTCAAAACCACTTACCGTAAGACATTGCAGTCGGTGACTCAAATTTTGGCGAGAAGCCAAGCAGAAGCAGCTCGTTTCATCGCCTTAGGTGTCTCCATTAAAAAAGTAAAAGTACTGGATAATTTAAAATACGCCGGACTCATTGACCAACCGGACTACCCTGTTCTCATTGATCGGGAGTACGTTGTGGCGGCGTCAACTCACCATAATGAAGAGCAACGACTGGTTTCCATTTGGTCGAAACTTAACCGCCCTGAATTGCTTGTGATCGTCCCTCGTCATCCTAAACGTCGAGATCAAATTCTAAAAGAATTAGTTTCTCATCGACGACAAATTGCTGTATTCAGTTTAAACGAACCCGTGACAAAACAAACCCAAATTTATCTGGACGACCAAATTGGCGCTCTAATGCCATTATACGCTCATGCAAAACTGGTGATTATGGGAGGATCGTTTGTACCCAAAGGAGGGCATAATGTCTTAGAACCGGCTGCCGTTAAAGCTGCAATCATTACCGGATCAGACATGTCTGACTTTGAATCGGAGACTGCACTTTTGGTAAAACAACAAGCCCTGATTCAACTGAACTCATTCGGTGAATTGGAAAAAAACCTTCCGTTACTCCTGAACGGCGAACGCCAGAGACAAACGATGGGAGAGGCTGCTTATGAAGTCATCCGCTCTCAATCACACATCTTAGACGACTACCTAGGTGCATTAGGGGTTAAGTAAGTTTCAACTTTATTCAAATAAAATTTTCCGGTTTTTCTGTACAAATAGTCATTATTAAATTGAAACTCTCTTCTATAATTCGGTAAAATAGTAATTTACTGAATTTTAAGGACTAATTACACATGGCACGCGTAACTGTAGAAGATTGTTTAGATCAAGTTGAAAATCGTTTTGAACTGGTTATTTTAAGCTCTAAACGAGCTCGCCAATTATCAAATGGTGCAGAACCCACTCTGGATTGGGATAAAGACAAACCAACCGTTATGGCATTACGTGAATTAGCAGAAAACACAATTAACAAAGATGTTGTGATGTCTGACCCTGATACCCCTCCTTTCTTCGGATAATCGACAGGAATCAAGACCCTTTTTATGCCCACCCCAACATCACTTGATGGTTTAATCGAAAAAGCATCGGTATACCTTAAGAAAAGACATATTAAGCAACTTAAGGCTGCGTTTGAATTTGGCGCAGAAGCGCATAAAGGGCAAACTCGAAAGACAGGTGGCGATTATATCTGGCACCCAGTTGCCGTTGCAGAAATTCTCGCCGACATCCAACTCGACCATGAAAGCTTGATCGCCGCAATCTTGCATGATGTGGTCGAAGATACCCCTTACACCAAACAAGATATTATCGAACGTTTTGGCGAAAACGTAGCTGAAATCGTAGACGGTGTGACCAAACTGGGTAAACTCGAGTTCGATAACCCGCAAGAAGCACAAGCCGAAAACTTTCGCAAAATGGTGCTGGCCATGTCCCGCGATATTCGGGTCATTCTAATCAAGTTAGCAGACCGACTTCACAATATGCGTACACTCGGCGTCATGCGCCCAGACAAGCAACGCCGTATTGCTCGCGAAACACTTGAAATTTACGCCCCCATCGCGGCTCGTCTTGGTATCAACGCTATTCGTATTGAGCTTGAAGACCTTGGGTTTAAGGCCATGCATCCTTTTCGATTCGCTGTCTTGGAGCGTGCGGTCAAAAAAGCGCGTGGCAACCGAGAAGAAATCGTAGAACAGATCAACGAAGCGATTACAAATCGGCTTCATGATGAAAACATCCCTGCCAACGTGATCGGGCGTGAAAAACATCTATACAGCCTTTATAAGAAAATGAAATATAAACATCTCAGCTTTGATGAGATTCTTGATATCTTTGCTTTTCGGGTTGTCGTCAATACTGCGGATGAATGTTATCGTGTAATGGGTTCGGTTCACTCTCTTTACAAGCCTTTTCCAGGTCGTTTTAAAGACTACATTGCCATTCCAAAATCCAATGGCTACCAATCTTTGCACACCGTTCTTTTTGGTCCTTTCGGCGCCTATATTGAAATTCAAATTCGTACCAATGAAATGCACGAAGTTTCCGAGCATGGCATCGCGGCACACTGGGTGTACAAACAGGATGTCAGTGAAGACGGACGTCCTATTGAACAACCGCTCTCAGCGGTTGAAATTCGCGCTCAAGAATGGGTTAAGAATCTACTAGAAATCCAACAAGGTGCGGGGAATTCTTTAGATTTCCTAGAGAATGTTAAAATCGACCTTTTCCCAAATGTAATTTATGTTTTTACACCGAAAGGTGACATCATCACCTTGCCCGCCGGTGCCACTGCGGTTGACTTTGCCTATGCCGTACATACCAATGTAGGTCACGGAACAGTGGGGTGTCGCGTCGATAAAAAACTCATTCCGCTCAGAACGCATCTAGAAAGCGGACAAACGGTTGAAATCATCCGCAGTAAAGAATTGCAGCCCAATCCTTCTTGGCTGCAATTTGTAACCACGGCCAAAGCGCGCTCACAAATTCGTGCGTTCTTAAAAAACCAGCAATCTGAGTCTGCCCAGGCACTCGGAAAACGGTTACTTGAAAAGGGATTACGAAACTTCAATATGTCCTACACCGGTCTAACCGATGTGATTCTCGAAGGCATCGTGGTCGAATTCAAGTTGGAAAGCTGGGATCACTTATTGGAAGAAATTGGATTAGGAAGACGCCTTGCGAACTTGGTCGCCAAACAAATCCACGACGTGGTCTTGGGATCGGAAGACTCTATTCTCAGACCCCACTCTTCTGAAGATTCCTCACAGCCACTTGTTATTTCCGGCACCGAAGGAATGGCCGTAAACTATGCCGGGTGCTGTCACCCAATCCCGGGCGATGAAATCATCGGTTTCATCAGTGCTGAAAAAGGACTGGTGATCCATCGACAAGAATGTAAAAATGTTAAGCAATTCAAAAATCATCCTGAAAAATGGCTGGATGTTAACTGGGAAGAAAACATCACGCAAACCTTTGATGTTGAACTACAGCTTGAAATTTTAAATCGACGTGGGGCTTTAGCGACCGTTGCCAGCAACATAGCTGAAATGAAAACAGATATTGATCGAGTACGCTCCGAAGATAAAGATGAAACTTATAGCTTAATGAACATTGTCGTTCGAGTACACACCCGTAAACATTTAGCGGATGTGATGCGTAAATTGAAACGCCTGCCGATTGTTGAAAAAATTCAACGCTTATAATTTTCTTTTCCTAAACCTCGCACCAAAATACATCATTTTCAAACGTTTCTATTCTACTTGCCTTAAATTAATATGCTTTTTTTATGCTAAAACTCCGTGTTTTAAAGCCTATCACCTTGTTTTTTATTAAGAAGAAAATCATGGCATTTAAAATGCTTAAGAGTTGTCTAACAGGTATTAACTCCTTAAAAAACAAGGTAAATACTCAAGACTTGAAATTTAAATAGCGAAGATACAATGGAATCAAGTGCTTCACATGACCTAAAGCAATACACTCAATATTTACCTGAAGTGAAACGTTACTTAGGAGAACTTGAGCATCAAGATCTCTGGTGGACAACGGTCGCGATGGTCGGCAAGATTAATAATGAAAACATTGATCCTCAACTACTGGAATCCATTGTCGATACTCAGAAAGAATTTCAAAGCCTTCGCAATTTAATGATTAATGAACTGGTCGGTCGTTACCTCAACCGAGCAAACAGTGAGATTATTCTCAAATCACAAGCCACCATCGATATTTTAATTCGTAATTTATTTGAACGAACCGCAGATGTCGGGTTTCTGGCTACGGACGATGACTTAATCGAATATTTAGCCCAACCTGAAACCACGGAGCAAGACCAGGAATTCATCCATAGACGCATTGAAGAATATGTTGCCAAGTACAGTGTCTACGATGACATTCTATTACTGACGCCCGCTGGAGAGGTCAAAGCGAAACTCAACCCTGAAAACCCCGTGACACGCAGTCATGATCCGATTATCCAAGAAGCGCTAACCACCCATGATCCTTATCTTGAAGTCTATCGCCCATCAGACTTGTTTCCTAACAAGCCCAATAGTTTGATTTATGCCAAACGCATTGAAGCCACTCATAAGGGCGAGTCTAAAGTGGTCGGCGTACTCTGTTTAAGTTTTGAGTTCGATGAAGAGATGGCATCTATTTTTCCAAAACTGAGCAGCGCGGCGGAAGGATATGAAATCATGCTATTGGATGATAAAGGCAGCATTATCGCCAGCAACACCCCTTCACAGTACCCTCTGGGCAAAAAAATGCCTCCGCCGAGTCAAATGCACACGCCTCAAGGCAACGATAAAGGATTAAATTACACGACGCAAACGCATGGCTACCAAGACTTCAAAGGTCTTCCCTGGTTTTGCCACACCCATGCTTCTCATGATGTGGCTTTTTCCGGCAGCGAATCCAATAGTGATTTAGGCGTGGTCATTGAACAAGATTCTCCTATTTATCTCAATGACTTAGATGAAACCAATTTAAAAGTCAGCACCTTACTACTCATTGTGATTTTGAACGGAAAAATCACCTCTTTAAAAAAGGATGTGAAATCTTTTTTACCGGTTTTAGACAGTTTTCAAGATATCAGTAAAGATATCCAAACCATTTTCAGTGACTTCATTCATCATATTCACACCGTTTTGGTGGAAACCATTCAAAACAAAGTCAATTTCAGCGCCACTTTAGCCGTAGAAATAATGGATCGAAATCTCTATGAACGTGCTAACGATTGTCGCTGGTGGGCGCTCAACAGCACCTTTAGAAAAATCCTGAGTGACCATCAGGATAAGACTCCCGCGGGCGAAGAAGACACCGAAAAACTGACTGACATCCTGCAATACATCAACCAGCTGTATACCGTTTATACCAACATTATGCTGTATGACCGCAAAGGGAAAATTATTGCCGTTTCCAACCCTGCGGAAGGGCATTTAGTGGATACGATTTTACCGCAACCGCAAGACACCTCGTCTTGTCTAGCCATACAAGATACACAAGCTTATGTTGTGTCCAATTTTCATAAAACCGACCTGTATGATGGGCGCTACACTTATATTTATCATGCGGCAGTCAAACACTGGCACAGTGAACATAAAAACGTCGGGGGCATCGCGCTGGTGTTTGACAGCGAACCTGAATTTAAAGCCATGCTGGAAGACACCAAACCGACTTATGTCAACAAAGAGGTGGATGAATCGACATTCAGTTTGTTCACAACGGATGAAGGCGAAATTATTGCCAGTACGTCAGAGCATTACCAAGTAGGAGACATCATCGATCTTCCGGATCAAGTAAAATACTGTCACAATGGAGAATCCGGTTCGCTTAAGTGGCAAATGGGGAATCAGCGTTTTATTCTCGGCTACAAAATGAGTGGCGGTTACCGCGAATATAAAAATGGTGATGGGTATGAAAACAATGTTTTATCGCTGGTTTTTACAGGTTTCTAAGTATAAACAACCGAAATTGCCCAGGCCTGGGCAATTTTAGCTAAACTCCCTTCCCTGCATTGCCTCTTTAACCTGACGTCCCTGTCGCTGTTTTTGCCATTGCAATATCAATACCGTTACCATCAGCAGCACACCCGCCATGACAGCAATGGAAGCCGCAATCGAACTATCAAGCCAAACAGCGACCGCATACCCTAATAAAACAGCGGCTTGTGCATAGCCTGCTGCAATCCACAGCATCGACTTTAACGAGCTTGCCAACAAATAGGCACTGCTGGCCGGAATGACCAACAATGCCACCACTAAAATCGCCCCCACGGCATCAAATGATGCAACCGTCGTTAAAGACACCATAGTCATCAATAAATAATGCCAAAAAGAAACACTCACCCCCAAAGAAAGCGCCAAGGCAGGATGAAATGCGACCAGTTTAAACCGCTCAAAAGCCAATAAAATCAAAGCGAGATTCAAAATAAAGACCCCCCCGATAATCCATAACGCGCGCGGCCCTAGATCTTGCTCTCCCCAGATAACCGTGTCAAACGGTACAAAGGCAATTTCACCATACAAAACACATTCCTGATCCAAATCCACCTGCCCGGCATAAATGGAAATTAGGATCACTCCCAAAGCAAAAAACCAGGTAAAAATAATGCCGATACTGGCATCGGTTTGCAGTTTACTGATTCGATGTAAGGCATTTGAAAGCCATGCCGTCAGCAATCCTATCAAAGTCGCTCCAATCATCATGGCTATCACTGATCGGCTCCCGGCAATCAAATATGCCAGCACAATCCCCAATAAAACCGAGTGGCTGATTGCATCTCCCAGCAAACTCATGCGACGCAACACTAAGAACACTCCCACCATGGAACAACTGATTGCCACTAAACTGGCGGTGGCAATAATCCATAAATCACTGGTCATTTTGTACCTTCACCCTTGACCAAATGGCCTTGACTTGCCGGAATGTCTCGCCCATGCGGATCCTGTAACGTGCCTTGTTGTGCCAAAGCCTGCTCTAATTGCAACGTCTCTTCATCGGTCAGCAAGTGTTCAACCTGTTCTGCATAATGGTGTACTTTATCCGCATCCATATCGAGTTGCTCGGTTAAGTAACTTTCCCATAAACGATGTCGGCGCGTTAAAGTCATCGCGGCAAACCTGCCGATTTCGGTTAAACGCCACCCTTCTGCCTTATGAGCTTTGCCCAACAAGCCTTTTTGCGCTAGGCGATGTAAGGTTTGCTTAAGCCTGCCAATCGCCATACCCCGAACAGCTAAGATCGATTCTTCGCTGAACGCCAGGCTCAAGTCTATTTCAGCCAGCCCTTTGTGTTGATTGGACAGGTGGCGTTCATTCAAAATATAAAAGGTTCTGAGCACATTTTCTTCACATACCTGACGGCGTAGCTGTCTTTGTTGAGCCAGGCTTGAGAGCAGACCTTTTTGGGGTGCAAACAAGAAGGAAATTAAAAACAAACTAAACAAAACCACCACCATCCAAGGGCCTGTTGGCATGGCCGGTGCCATATAAGAAATATTGGCACTCAACACGCCGCTAATCGCACCGATTCCCCCTGCGGTCATTAGCATGGCTGACAAATTCTGGTTCCAGAACCTGGCAGCGGCTACCGGCGTTAATAAGACTGCCGCCATCAACACAACGCCGACAATCTGCAAACCGATCACCACCGACATCACGATTAAAAGCGCCAATAAAACTTCATAAAAAGGAATGTTCAGCCCAATTGACTTCGCATAAGAACGGTTAAACGCAATCAAACGAAACTTTTGAAAAAACAAGGCCACCATCACCAGCACGATGATAGCGACAATCGATAGTAAATAAATATCCTGCGGTAACATCGCTGCCGCTTGTCCGAATAGAATTTTATCCAGGCCTGACTTACCAGCCACTTCTAACCCTTGAATATAAGACAATTCCATTAGCCCCAATGCAAAGAAAAAAGACAGGGTAATCGCCATGGCAGCGTCGGGTTTTATTTTAGTGTTTTTAGGCAACCAATCCATTAGGAATAACCCGAGAAAACTGCTTGTGACCGCTCCCATAAACATCAAGATCGGACTATTGGCATGGAATAAAATGAATGCCGTCATCACGCCGGGAAGTGCCGCATGCGCTAAGGCATCCCCCATGAGAGAGCGCTTTCTTAAAAAAGCAAACCCACCGATAACAGAGGCACTCAGCCCTAATAGAGCCGATCCGATCAATACCCAGACTGCATTAGGATCATTCAATTGCCAAAATTCTATAAACAGCGCCCAGTAAGAAGGGTTATAAGCTGTAAATTCACCCATTATCATGCACTCGATCAATATTAGAACGATAAAGTTTTTCGGTCATCTCATTCAGTAATGATAACCGCCCACCATAGGTTTTATTCAAGTTTTCAGGCGTCAATACTTCATTGGCAGGCCCCGCTGCAATCAAGCGCGCATTCACCAATAACACCCAATCAAAATATTCGCCCACCGTATTCAAGTCATGATGAACACACACAATGGTTTTGTTTTGGGCCTTTAAAGTTCGGAACAACTCAATAATTGCTTTTTCAGTAGTGACATCGACGCCGGCAAAAGGCTCATCCATTAAATACAAGCTCGCCTTTTGCGCTAAAGCTCTTGCCAAAAAAACACGCTGTTGTTGCCCGCCAGAAAGTTGGTTGATTTGACGACCTTTAAAATCCAACATGCTCACTTGTTCCAGCGCCTGTTCTGCGATCTGCACATCTTGAGCAGAAGGGCGCTGCCAAAACTTAAGTTGACCATGTCGACCCATCAAAACAACATCCATTACATTGATCGGAAAATCCCAGTCAGATTCTTCTCTTTGAGGTACATAGGCAACCGCCAGACGTTTTTGCTCTAGAGAGTGTCCAAAAAACTTAACCTCGCCACTCATGGTCGGCTCAAGCCCCATAATGCCCTTTAACAAAGTCGACTTGCCCGCGCCATTTGGCCCAACCACCGCAATTGTTTTTCCCTCTGGAATCTGAAAGCTGACATCGGTCAGCACAGGCTTATGCTGATATCGCATACTCAATTGGTTTACAATCAGCGGAGAGTTGTGAATCGTTTTCATCTAATTTCCTTATCTCAATGCTTGAACCATGACATTCACATTATGCTGCACCATGCCGATATAGGTTCCTTCCGGCGTTCCAGACAACCCCATCGCGTCAGAGAAAAGCTCGCCTCCAATCGAAAGCGGTTGCCCCACTTCATTGACTCCTGCTACCAGCGATTCTAAAAATCGTTTGGGCACACTCGATTCCACAAAAACTGCTTTGATCTTTCTTGCCAAGATCAACTCTTTGAGCACTTTAATATCATGCAACCCGAATTCAGTCGCAGTACTGATGCCCTGCAACCCTCGCACTTCCATGTCATAAGCCGTTCCAAAATAGCCAAAAGCATCATGCGCGGTGATCAACACCCGTTGCTGTTTCGGAATTTGACTGATTTGTTGCTTGACCCAACGATCAAGTGCCGCTAATTGCTTTAAATACTGTGCCGCATTTTGACGATACCTATCTGCGTTTTTAGGGTCATGCTGGATCAATTTTTCCAACACCAATTGACCTGCTGTATACCATAATGAGACATCAAACCAGACATGTGGATCATGCGCTTTGCCATAGCGATGCAATTGGTGCTGATCGATATTCTGGGTGACAGCGTAAACGGGTTTTCTGAGAGCTAATTTTTCAAAGACCTCCTGCATTTTGCCTTCTAAATGCAGACCGTTATAAAAAATCACATCGGCTTTCTGTAATCGCCTGAGATCACCATGGGTCGCTTTATATAAGTGTGGGTCAACCCCGACCCCCATCAAAGCCGTCATTTCGACATTTTCTTGGCCAATATTCAAAACCAAATCCCCGATCATCCCAGTGGTCACCACCACATTTAACGGTTTGGCAATGGCAGAAGATTGCCAACCGATTAAACACAACAGCCCAACTAACAAATTTTTTTTCAACAACTTATGCATGCAAACCCAATTTTCTTAAAAATAATTAACCCTAAGTAAAAAATTAGCCTAGGCTAATAATTAAAAATTCTATCACAGTTAATTCTTTGAAAAAAGTGGATAAATCTATTAAATAACGCAAAGGACTTAATCTGCCAATGCATATTTTCTCGGCTTAAAAGGCCTTTTATTTTATTTATGCTAAAATTCATGGCGAAAAGATTCACTCAAAAGGAAAACTCTCATGCGCGAAATCATCTCAACGGACAAAGCTCCCCAAGCGATTGGCACCTATTCTCAAGCGGTTAAAGTAGGGAGTACCGTTTATCTGTCGGGACAAATTGCTCTTATTCCTGAAACAATGGACGTCAAAGAAGGCGCTATATCAGAACGTATTCACCAAGTTTTTCACAACCTAAGCGCAGTTTGTGAAGCCGCGGGTGGCACATTGCAAGACATTGTAAAACTCAATATCTTTTTGACCGACTTAAGCCACTTCACTACCGTAAATGAAATCATGGCGCAATACTTCCAACAACCCTACCCAGCGCGCGCGGCAGTGGGCGTCAAAGAACTGCCTAAAGGGACGGATGTTGAAATGGATGGTGTTCTGGAATTGTCTTCTTACTAAAAAAGTCGGCTTCGCCTTCACCCACAAGACGAAGCCCCTTTTGCTTCTTGCACCGTTATCTTTCGAAAAAGAATTATAATAGCGCAAAAATTTATGTAAAACGATCTACCTGCCCCTTTTAAACCCCGTTTGATCAAGCCATATAAGCTTTTATTAATTTAGGCGCTTTTTTTGCTTTCTTATACTGAAAACATCGTAAAGAGAGCATTTGACGATGAGCGACCAGTTAGTTGATATTCTGTGGGTATTAATCAGTGCCGTTTTGGTAGCCCTTATGCAACCGGGGTTCACTGCGCTTGAAGCCGGCGCCACTCGAACCAAAAATTCCATCTCAACCGCTATCAAAAATGTCAGTGATTTTTTAATCGCCTTCATGATTTTTGTGATTTTAGGAGCCAGCATCATGCTCGGAACCAGTCACCATGGGTTATTTGGCTGGAGCCCCATATTCTTTTATGAACACTCTCTCCCTGAATTGACACTTACGCTATTCCATGCCATGTTTGTCTCTACAGCCGTCACCATTATTTCTGGTTCTATCGCTGAAAGAACCAAGTACACTTCGTATTTAATCATCGCCGTAATTGTTTCCTTGTTCATTTATCCGGTACAGGCACACTGGATTTGGAACCCTGACGGTTGGCTCGCCCAACTCGGATTCATTGACTTTGCAGGTTCAACGGTTGTTCACTCTGTCGGTGGCTGGGCGGCACTCGCGGCCATCTTAATCATTGGTCCGCGTTTGGGTCGATTTGAAACGCAAGACACCCCGTTCGAACAAGCGAACTTAGCCTATAGTGCATTAGGGGTCTTTCTCATCTGGCTCGGTTGGATAGGGTTTAACGGAGGAAGCGTTCTAGCGCTAAATCATGAAACCGGAAAAGTCATTTTAAACACTTTGATTGCAGGGTCAATTGGTGGCATTACAGGTTTAATTATCAGCCGCCTCTATACAGGCTACTACCAGGTTATTGATATCATCAACGGCATTCTGGCAGGCTTGGTCGCCATTACCGCATCTGCTCATCTCGCCTCTCCGGGTACCGCTATTCTTGTAGGCATATTAGGCTATCTTGCCTATTTAGCTGGAAAAATATTACTGGTAAAGTGGAAAATAGATGATGCCCTTGAAGCTGTGCCTGTCCACCTGTTTGCAGGTGTTGCCGGTACGATTTTAGTCGCTTTTTTAGTTGAGGATACCAACCTTTGGCAACAGCTTAAAATTCAACTGCTGGGTATTATTGTTGTCGGGTTACTCACCTTTTCAGTGACATTCAGCTTCTTAAGTATTATTAATCGCTTCTACCCATTGAGAGTGAGTGAATCAAAAGAAATACTGGGGCTTAACATCAGTGAGCATCAAGCATCAACCTCCATGTTTGATCTGGCAAAAGCCATGAATAGCCAAGCTCGGGAACAAGATTTCACTCAGAAAATCATGGTAGAACCCTATTCTGATGCCTCTTTAATCGCAACCTATTATAACCACGTCACCCAAGCATTCAATCAACTCAACGATGAAAAAGAAGCGTTAATTGAAGAGAGTTATCAAATGGCAAACTATGATCAATTAACCGGACTGGCAAAAAGGCGCCTGCTCGTCAATGAACTCGGGCGAGCCATTTCCCGACTTGAGAGGCACCCGCAGTCCAATGCGATTTTGTTTATCGACTTGGACGGCTTTAAATCCATCAATGACCAATACGGACATAATGCGGGGGACGTCTTATTGAAAGAAGTGGCTACCCGCATTCAAAAAATCATCCGAAAAACCGATCTGGCTGCTCGGTTCGGTGGCGATGAATTTGTGGTTTTATTGGAAAATATTCAAAATGAAAGTTTTGCCGCCGAAGTCGCTGACAAAATCATTCTCACAATTCGGCAGCCAATCCTCCTTTCCAACAATTCAAAAGGACAGGTCAGCGCCTCTATTGGTCTCAAAATATTTAACCCCGTCAGCAAACAGCATGTGGATGACATTTTGAACCAAGCAGACAAAGCCATGTACGAAGCCAAGCGACGCGGAAAGGGACAGTGGGTATTGGCTTAGCGTTATTGAAAATCAATTTGAAAAGCCGACCTTTTTTAAATTCCTCCAATCAGCAAGATGAATTTCGATAAAATAAAGCCTCATCTTTATGTAATGAGAAATCCATGTCGAAAAAAGTATACTGCATTGCCCAATTTCAACCCAAACCGGGTAAAGAAGCGGAATTATTCAACGTCCTACAAGGCTTAGAACCCAACACCTTGAGAGAAGATGGGTGCCTTCAGTATCGTGTGACACGACAGTTATTCAACCCTTATGCAGACGGCCAAAGTTTTCCCATCGTGTTTAACGAAATCTGGTCTGATATCAATGCCTTTGAAGCGCATTGCCAACGTGATGAAATCGTCAATTTTTTTAACACCTACTGCTTAGCAAAAACCGGATTGGCGCAAGATTGGAATGTGTGTATTTATACCGATGAACCTGAAGAGTATGATGCGCCCAACCTATTGACCTAAAAGTTATTTGCTCTTAAAAATGACCAGGCCTGGCTATTTTTGGCCGCCTTACGAACCTTAATTTCACGACTAAGTCGGATCCAAACGTTATGCTGGCACAACTCAAACTGACAACCTTAAAAGGCGTTGGTGACAAACTGGTAGAAAAACTGAATCGATTGGGACTTTTCCATGTTCAGGATTTACTCTTTCATCTACCATTACGTTACCAAGATAAAACCAAGCTCACTCCCATCAGCCGACTATTGATTGGTCAGGAAGCGTTGATTGAAGGCGAAATCATCGGCCAACATATGACGCAAAGCCGCAACAGCAGCCTCATCGTTAAACTGGTTGATCATTCAAATCTGCCGATCAGTTGTCGTTTTTTTCACTTTCATTACCGACAAGCACAGCAATTCAAGCGCGGGCTCAAATTACGTGCTTATGGTGAAGTGCGCTCTGGCCCAAATGGATTGGAAATAGTGCATCCAACCTACCAACTGTTCAACCCGGAAACGCCACCGCCGCTTGAAAACACGCTCACCCCCATCTATCCAATTACCGAAGGACTTGGGCAAGCCACCCTGTTCAAACTGATGCAACAAACGTTACTCTTGTTGAAGCAATATCCACTGGAAGAAGCCTTGCCGCAAGACATATTAGATGAGATGGCACTTCCACCGATCAATCAGTCATTACAGACACTTCATGAGCCACAACCTGAAGACGATCTGCTGCAAATCAAACGGTTTGAACACCCGGCACAAAGGCGGTTGATTTTTGAAGAGCTGTTAACCCATCAACTGAGTTTACAGATTTTACGTCAACACGAAAAACAACGACTGGCACCTAAGATTCCAATCAGCGATACCGTAACACATCTATTAAAAAGCCTCCCTTTCAAGCTGACGAGGGCACAAAATCGCGTCTTAAATGAAATCCAACAAGATTTTACCCAGCCCCATCCCATGCAACGATTGGTACAAGGCGATGTCGGGTCAGGAAAAACCATTATCGCTGCTTTAGCAGCCTTACAAGTGGCAGATGCCGGCTACCAGGTGGCGATCATGGCACCCACTGAAATTCTCGCAGAGCAGCATAAAAACCACTTTTTGGAATGGTTAGAACCGCTTGATATCCCCGTTGCCTGGCTGAATGGGCGAATGAAAGCATCGCAAAAGCGTAGTATGCTCCAAAAAATCGAATCAGGCGAAGCCAAAGTCATTATCGGCACACATGCTCTTTTTCAAGACAGTGTTATTTTTCATCATTTGGGTCTCGTGATTATCGACGAACAACATCGATTTGGGGTACACCAACGACTGGCTCTACACGACAAAGGCACTCAAAATAACACCCATCCTCATCAACTCATTATGACGGCGACCCCAATTCCCAGAACTTTGGCGATGACTGCTTATGGAGACCTTGACCTGTCACTCATTGATGAGCTTCCTCCCGGAAGGCAACCGATTGAAACCGCCGTTTTGAATAACACCAAACGCGTTGAGGTGATGGAACACTTACAGGCTCAATGCCAACAAGGAGTGCAGGCTTACTGGGTGTGTCCGTTAATTGAAGAATCTGAATTACTGCATGCTCAAGCAGCTGAAGTGACGGCGCAACAATTTAGGGATCGTTGGCCTAATTTACGAGTAGGGCTGATTCATGGGCGACTCAAAGCGGACGAAAAAACCGAACGAATGAAAGCCTTTAAAGACCATGAACTGGATCTTTTAGTGGCAACAACCGTCATCGAGGTCGGTGTCAATGTTCCGAACGCCAGCTTAATGATTATTGAAAATGCCGAGCGCCTTGGATTGGCTCAGTTACACCAATTACGCGGTCGTGTTGGCCGAGGCAGCAAACAAAGTCATTGTGTTTTACTCTACCAGGCACCCATGGGAGAAACCAGCAAAGCGCGGTTAAACATTATGCGAGAATCGAATGATGGCTTTCAAATTGCAGAAGAGGATTTAAAGATTCGTGGCCCGGGTGAAATACTAGGGACTCGACAGACAGGGGGATTACATTTTAGAATTGCGGATTTAAAACGCGACCAACACATGATTCCTGTGGTTAAACAGTATGCTGAAACCTTAGTCAATATCCACAAAGAAGTGGCCGATGCACTCAATACACGCTGGGTAGGAGAAAAAATGGATTATAAACATGCCTAATCCTTTTACATCGTTCCTTAAAGCTAAGAAAGAACCCCACTGGTTTCCTGACGGGTTAATTCACCGGCTAAACTGCCCCGCGCAATTAAACCACTGGTTATTGGATTCCGGATCTTTAACGGCAAAAATTCGGTTAGGGTGTCCTCAAATGGAAGTCAGCATCTTATCTGAAGTGTATGAAAAGCCGCTGGTCTCAGAAGCACGCCAGCTCAACATACCTTTGTCACAAAAAGCCTGGATACGGTGCGTTTTCTTAATGTGTCATGATCAGCCGATTGTCTATGCCAGAACGGTCATACCGCATTGGCAACCGGGCAACCCGTGGTATGCCCTGAAACATTTAGGCAACCGCCCTCTTGGAGAAGTATTATTTCAACTCTCGGACTTAAAGCGAACGCCTTTCCAAATAACACAAACTGATGCCGTCAACTGGCCCCATCTTGAATTAAAAAATTCAGAACAAATAAAAACATTTGCGCGAAAATCGGCTTTCATTCAAGACAGATACCCTCTTTTATTGACAGAAGCTTTTATCAGCTCTGAATCTTAAAATTTATAGTATCCCCAACCTTTTTGCATTTTGTTTACAATTTCATCAATGGCCGTTGTATTCGTTTGTACACCCTCAATCATGGTTAAGGGCTTGCCTTCATCTGCACGGCGTTTTAACGCTTTTTGGCAGGCAATCAGTTTCAAATTATCATATTGGGCCAATAATTTCACAATCGCTTCACGACTGGGGTTTCCCTCTTCAAAAAGCTCAACCCCATGGTCATTTGCAACAATTTCAATCTCCATCTTTGGCATTCCGGATTGATGGGATTGCGTCTGCAACAAAGCACTCGCTTTTTGCAATAACGCATGCGTCTTTTCCGGCTTGTTAGAATCGATATGCAATAATAATTTTTGTGTTGAATTTTGTGCTGCCACTAAAGCGCTTGACTCGTATGAAGAACTCAATAATGAATCTGACGAAACAAAAAATCCAAGCCCGAAAGCCGCAACGAAAGATGCCGCAACCGCCCAACGTGTATTAAACGGCTGAGCCTGAGGTTTTGGTATCTTTGGCACTGAAATTTTTTGATAATGCTCCAGCATCTGCTGTTTAATTTTTCTCAGTTCACACACGTCATCTTGCAAAGATTTATCCTGCTGTAAACTCTGCTCAAAGACAGCTCTTTTTTCATTCGCTAGCTCACCATCCACATAAGCATGAATATCTGAATGATAGACTCTTTGACTCTGCTTCATTTTATTTTACTCTTTTTCAGGTCAACGACATTGTTTGCATAATTTGGAATATACTTTTCACTTGTGACCAGTTTTTTGAGCTTTTCACGGCCTCGTGACAATCGGCTCATCACCGTTCCGACAGGCACTTCAGCAATCTCTGCAACTTCCTGATAAGAGTACCCTTGCAAATCAACTAACACAATCACTTCTCGTTGGTTAATCGGCAGACTACCAATGGCTGCATGTATATTACGAATTGTTTGTTTTTGAATATAAAGTGTTTCGATTGACTCTGTTCGTAACTGTTCATCACAATCATCCACATTGACGGGTTGCCAGCGTGCATTTTGTCGACAGTTATCATAAAAAAGGTTATGCATAATCTTACACAGCCAACGATCTATATTTTCAAAGCTGGTGATCTGATCCGCTTTTTGTAAAGACTTTAGCATCGTCTCCTGCACCAAATCTTGGGCAAGCGATTCATCCTGACTCCAAGCGTAAGCGATACGATACAAATTTGCATAATGCGATTCCAACACCGCATTTAGCTTAACCTGATTTGTTTTTAATTTGACCCAATTACCAATCATAAAAAAATTCCCTTTTTTTCATCATAGATAAAAGTCATTTCAAAGACAAGCTTCATTTTTATCAATAAGAATATAACCATTTCATTAAATAAGATTCGGTTATTTACCCATAGAAATAACCATCTCAACCAGTCGGAATAAAGTGGAAGGTTTTTACGTTACTAGGGGTGAGTACTTATTAAAGACTCACGAAACCGGAGGAATTAAATCGTGATTAATAAAAAAACCAACTTATTTATTTTTAGCTGGATGATGTCCATGCTCGTTTCTTTAAACGTGCTGGCTGCACAAGAACCGCCTTTACCAGACACTTTTGCAGAACATAAAATCGTTATGCAAATCAGTGACCCTAACCCCTTCAAACAAACGCTGGTCTTGAATGTAGCGGGGAACCTGGTTAAGTACTACGGTTCAACCAATATGGACTTGGAAATTGTCGCTTTTGGACCGGGTGTTCGCTTGATGCTGGAAGGCAATGTCAACACGCCGCGCATTAAATCACTGATGGCCACTGGCGTCCGCTTCAGTGCTTGCGAAAACACTTTGACAAACTTTGCAAAAATTTTAGGCAAGAAACCTAAATTAATTGAAGGGATTGATGTTGTTCCAGCCGGAGCCGCTCGCATTATTCAGCTTAACGAAGCTGGCTACAAAACATTAAAACCATAATAAATACTATTTTCAAAAATAGAGAAGGATAGAAACATGAAAACGAAAAACCTATTGATCTCAAGTTTAATCGGATTCATCAGTTTTTTTGGCCTCACTCAAGCAGCGCAGGCTGACAACCATGGCTATGGTCATCAGAAAGTGGTGTACCACATTAATTATGACAATATGAAAAAGCAATCTGGCACGCTACGCAACATTCAAAACCATATCAATGCCGTTGGCGCAGACAATCTTGATATCCGAGTCGTACTGCATGGGAATGGACTTTCGTTGCTATTAAAACCTGATGAATTGAAAAACGTACCTAAATTTAAGTCCGCCAATGCAACAACGACGATGAAACAAAAAATCGACAGCTTGAAAATGCAGGGCGTTCACTTCAACGTTTGTGCCAATACCGTTAAGGGGCGCAAAGTAGATATCAATCGTGATTTATATGATGTGAGCAACAAAGATGTCGTGCCCAGTGGTGTGGCGGAACTGGCTCATCTACAGCAACAAGGCTTTGTCTATTTAAGACCGTAACTTTTTAGCTTTAATACAACACGAACGCTTAAAACATTAAAATATATTAGAGAAGAGGCTTATGAAAAAACAATTTTTAGTCAAATTACTTCCCGCTGCAATGATTGCAGCAACCATGACAACACCTGCCCAAGCCGCTAACTGGTTAATGCTACAAGGAACGGAAGCAGACCACCAAGCAGCTCGTGCAAAAGTATGGGGCTTTATTCAAGCAGAATATCAACAAACAGATAATACCAAGCTCAAGGCTGGACCAGGAAAAGGAGAAAGCGCAGCCTTTAACCAAATCAAGCCTCAAAATAGTACTGCCAGCAGCTTTAATATTCGCCGTGCTCGTATCGGTGTACGCGGTGCAAATTTACCCTTAGATAACAAAGTTAATTATTTTTTCTTAGCTGAATTTGGGAATAATGGGATTACCACGGGAAAAAATGCTTCGCAAGGTCAACTTACCGATGCAAGTGTGACCTTAAACCATATCCCTGGCGCTCGTGTTCGAGTCGGTCAATTTAAGACACCGGGGTCAGAAGAAGGGTTCCAAGGCATCGCGGTCTTTAACTATATCAACTTCACCAATATGACTGACCGTTTACTGCTGGAACGCCACTTTGATAACTCGACAGGAGATTCGTCAAGAAACGGACCCGTTGGTGCTTTCCGTGACCAAGGGGTTGAGGTGTTTGACTCCTTTAAATACAAAGGCTGGGACACCAGTTATGCCGTGATGGTTGGGAATGGTAACGGCATTGGCCGAATCGATAATAATGAAGCTCGAGATACCTATCTTTATCTTTCAACCGAAATGGACATCAAAGGTGGCAAAAAAGGCCGCAAAAACGGGCTGAAATTCTATGTTTGGAATCAAGATGGTAAGCGAACCATCGATGGTGTCGAGAAAAACCGTACGCGTTCCGGACTGGGGACGACTTTCTTAAACAATAAATACCGTTTCGCCGCCGAATATGTGCAAGCCGATGGGATGATTTTTGGTGGAACAACAGGGGGAAGAACACCTGCTAATGGCGGAACATTTAATGTCTTCACTGACCAAAAAGCCGATGGTTACTACCTGGACTTTGGGTATCGCATCATTCCAAAACTAGAGCTTAATGTGCGTTATGATGCCTTAGACAGTGCCACTGAAAAAGACTCTGCAACAGGTACGAATGCTGACAAATATCGTGAATTCAGAACCACAACGCTCGGGGCACAGTACTTTGTCAATAAAAAGACTGTTATCAGAGCGAACTATGAAATTCGGGATATCAAAGCACCAAAAGCGCCATCAGGTGCACCCGTACATGATATTTTAAAAAGCCTGGATAATCGTTTAGCCCTTCAACTGTCAGTTCTTTTCTAATCCGATCCTACTTTTTATAACCTTCTTTACCGATGCTGATATTTCTAATATCAGCATCGGTAAAAATCTGTAATGTTCCTCATTACATTATTTTCGTTGCTTTTCTAAAGTGAATTACCTGCTATTTTCAATAGCAGGGCTTTTTACCTCTTCTGTTTATGGTCATCATAAAACTGAGCTTCCAGCATAAACAAAATACTGGGGTCTGCTTTTTGAAAATGGGTATCTTCTCTAAAATCTATTCTAGGCTCTATTTCAAAATATAACCATTTTTTATAAACCCGTTCACGCCAGTTAACCCCTGTATGATAAGCCGTCAGATGAAACCCGGGAGCTTGTGTATTCCAATTCCAGCCCAAATGGTACGCCAAACCGCGATGCACATTAACTTGGTCAAAGAAAAGAAAATTATGTGACAGATCGTAATACTGATCCTTATCCCACCAGGTACCATTGGTTTCAGAACGCCACAAATAGCGGTTATTGACTTGATAATCAAATGTTTGCCTAGAGTGCAACCCCACGCCATCAAAATTCTCCCAAAACAAATTCTGATACATGCGGCTATACCACTTTTTACTTAATTGCCATTTATAGGTTCCTTTCACTCTGACATAAGGATCCGGTTCAATGATATTGCGAAAGTTCAGGCCAAAATCAAAATATGATTCCGTAAAATTTTTTGTCTCTAATAGAAAGCGGAACCCGACAGCTGTAGAACCGTCTTGATTGGTTGAGGTGGCAGACGTGTTATTATTAACCGCACTGGTTGAGGTTCCCTGATCTTCATTGGCTAACTCTTGCAGCGTATCTTCAGCAGAAGAAACCATTAAATGCCAACGTTTGTTGGTTCGAGGCAAGGCAATTTTTGCACGAAATTTAACTTGAGTATCAATAGCACCATCGGCATGAAACCGGATTGGAAACATAATGTCCAATCGGCTGCCCCGAGTTCGGTCAAAGGATTCTTCTGTTCCAAAAAAATCATCCGCCTTTTCGCCGAAATCATCCACATAAGTCCCTAACCAATCATGCATAGTTTCAAGGTAATTTAACGTCGAATTAATCAGAGGACCCTTGCTCCCTTCAAGAAAATAATCTTTTTCGTTATCTGATGAGTTCGATGGCTCTGAGGGGTGCTCTTTAGAAGTGGTCGTGGCGTCAGAAGGTGTTTCAGACTGTGCTGCGCTGGCTTGAGCTGTCTCGGAAAATGACGATGAAGCATAGAATAAGGCAGCCATTATCCATGGGAGTGTCTTTAAAGTCGTTTGCAAAAGATTGCCTCTGCTATCTCATCAAAACCTTACTTAAGCAGTTTTTTCATACTGAACGCTACTTATACGGTAAGGGCTTTTCTTATATTAAGTGATTCAATACCACTCTACAAGCAGAACGACATTCAGTACCCTTATGATAAAGATTGATTTTAAATACTTTTTAGATAAAAAGCATTACAGCGTATCGAGCATAAGCCCAATCAAAATCACCAAACCGACCCAATGGTTACTCAAAAATGCCTGAAAGGCTTTTCGAGACAGATCGAAACTGAGTAAATATTGATGATAAGCAAACAAACCCGCCGCAACCACAACTGAACCATAATATATCCCAGATAAATCAAACAAATTCCCGATCCAGATAAAGCCCAACAGCATCAAGAGCTGAAATAATCCAATGATTGTTCTGACATGCGGGCCGAATAAAATGGCGGTTGACTTGATTCCCAGCTTTAAATCATCTTCTTTATCGGCAATGGCATAAGCGGTATCGTAAATCAATGCCCAGATGAGCGTCACCCCAAAAATTACCCAGGCCTGCCACGGCACATTATTTTGAATCGCGGCAAAAGCCATCGGAATTGCCCAGGCAAAGGCCGCGCCTAAAAAAGCTTGTGGCCAAAACGTATGACGTTTCATAAAAGGATAGAGCACCGCCAGAAACACTGCGCCCAATGATAAAAAAATGGTAAAAGGATTCAAAAACAGAACCAGTCCAAACGCTAACAAACAGAGTAATAAAAAGAATTTCAACGCTTGGCGTTCCGTGAGCCGACCAGTTGCCAGCGGGCGCTCACAGGTTCTGGAAACGTAGCCATCAAAATGACGGTCCGCATAATCATTGATGACGCACCCGGCAGAACGCATAATGACAGCTCCCAGCACAAAGATAATCAAAACCGATATTGGGGGCAACCCATCCGCTGCCAACCACAGCGCCCATAATGTCGGCCAGAGAACTAAATAAATCCCAATCGGTCGGTTAATACGGGTGAGATCTAGGTACGCTTTAAGCTGCGCTTTGTGAATCATGCTGCTGCAATCTCAGTTACAATAGCATCAACCAAAGGTTTTGCCGCAGGATTCATCTCAAGATAGGCTTCCAGCTGGCCTTGATTATCGGAATAATGTAGCCAGACCTTCGCCATCTTGTCATCAGTCTCTTTTTGCCAGTGCATGACATAAGCCCATCCAATAAACTGACTTTGTCCGCCTTCTTGAGACACCATCTCCCACTCATGACGCTGCATTTTTTTTTGGAATGGTTCAGCTTGAGAAGGTTTAATTGTCAGATAAATCATACTGACCTCATTTAACTATTGTTTGTTGGCTAAAAAACAACCAGACCTGGCTGTTGTTAGGGTTTGGTCGGCTTTTGCCAGCCTTTAACGGTTAACTGCTTACTGCGCGATAAGGTTAAGGTATCCGCAGGCACATTTTTGGTGATCGTTGATCCAGCGCCAATTGTCGCGCCCGATTCAATGGTAACAGGCGCCACCAGCTGCGAATCTGATCCGACAAACACATCATCACCAATCACGGTCTGGTGTTTATTGACCCCATCATAATTACACGTAATCGTTCCTGCGCCAATATTAACACCAGCGCCCATTTCCGTATCTCCAATATAGGAAAGATGATTGATCTTTGACCCTGTACCGATTTGGGCATTTTTGGTTTCAACAAAGTTACCGATTTTCACCTCTGAATTCAAGTCCGTTCCCGGGCGAAGCCGGGCATACGGACCAATGTCGCAATTTTGACCAATCTGGGCCTGTTCAATATGAGAAAACGGTTTGATTTGCGTACCTGCTTTAATCACAGCATTTTTTATCACACAGTTTGGTCCAATGCTGACATGGTCTTCTAGAACAACATGTCCTTCAAATATGACATTGGCATCAATCGTCACATCTTGACCAACGGTTAAATTACCTCGAATGTCCAGACGTGAAGCATCCAATAACGTGACGCCTTGCGCCATTAAGTCTTCTGCTAATTGTGCTTGGTATTGTCTTTCTAACGACTGGAGTTGAGATTTATTATTAACCCCCAGCACTTCAATTTCTGACGCGGGTTGAGTGGTGTGAACTTCAAAGCCATCTTCCACACACATGGCGATAATATCCGTCAAATAATATTCACCTTGTGCATTAGTGTTTGAGAGCTGCCCTAACCATTTTTTGAGGTATTGGCCTTTAACCGCCATCATACCGGTGTTGACCTCTTGAATAGTTTTTTGCTCGAAGGATGCATCTTTTTCTTCCACAATTGACTGTACAAGGTGATGCTGGTTACGAACAATGCGTCCATAACCACTCGGGTTGTCTAAGTTGATCGTCAATAGTGCCAATGGATGGACCTCATCAACCAAGTTCAACAAATCCGTTAAGGTATTTTGCAGCGTTAAAGGAACATCGCCATAGAGAATTAAAACCGTATCGTCATCCTCATAATGTGCATCGCCCTGAACCACAGCATGTCCTGTCCCGAGTTGCTCAAGTTGCTTGGCATACTGAATACCTTCTGTTCCAATAACATCAATCACTTGCTGTGCACCATGCCCAATCACAGTAATAACAGGCTCATCAGTTAATTTTTGGGCGGTCGAGATCACATGAGACAGTAAAGGCTTCTGTGCCAAGGGTTGTAAAACTTTAGGCAGGTTAGAACGCATACGCGTACCTTTTCCTGCAGCTAAAATAATGACTTTTAAAGACATGTTGGACTCCTAGAAAACCTTTAAAACAGCTAGCAAACTTATCTTATTGTATAAAATAATTTTGGCAGCGGTTCTAAAAAAAAAGCACCCGAAGGTGCTTTTCTTTAATAAAAAAATTGATTTAAGACAATCCTGTCTTGTGTAAACGATCACGTAATTTAGTAATCGTCTGAATTTGCGCAACAGCTTCTGCCAATTCGATTTGAGCACGTGCGATATCTGTATCAGATTTCGCTTGCGCCATCGCATCTTCGGCTCGACGTTTTGCTTCTTCAGCCGCAGCTTGATCAAGATCTTCAGCTCGGATTGCCGTGTCAGCTAGAATCGTTACAACACTGGGTTGAATCTCTAGGACACCACTGTTAATAAAGAAACTATCTTCTTCATCACCACTGACAACACGTACTTGACCTGGCTTTAACTGCGTTAACAACTGGGTATGTTTTGGCAGGATGCCGACTTCACCATCGGCAGCCTGTGCAAAGACCATATCCGCTTTACCAGAGAACAAAGATCCTTCAGCACTTACAATATCGACTTGCATTGAGACTGCCATAATCAATTAATCCTTATATTTCTTAGCTTTTTCAAGCACTTCATCAATATCACCAGCATACATAAATGCCTGCTCTGGAATATCATCAAGTTCACCTGAAATAATCATTTTGAAACCACGTAAAGTTTCTTTTAATGGGACATAACGTCCGTCTTCACCTGTGAAAACTTTTGCTACGAAATATGGCTGAGAGAAGAAACGTTGCATTTTACGTGCACGCGCAACCAATGAACGATCTTCTTCCGATAACTCGTCCATCCCAAGGATAGCGATGATATCTTTCAACTCTTTATAACGCTGTAACGTTTCTTGAACACCACGAGCTGTGTCATAGTGCTCAGTACCAACGACCAATGGATCTAATTGACGAGAAGTTGAATCCAAAGGATCGATGGCAGGGTAAATCCCTGTTTCAGCGATCGAACGGTTCAATACAACTGTCGCATCCAAGTGAGCAAATGTTGTTGCTGGTGCTGGATCCGTCAAGTCATCCGCAGGAACGTATACGGCCTGAATTGACGTAATCGAACCTGTTTTAGTTGACGTGATACGCTCTTGGATTTGACCCATTTCTTGAGACAAAGTTGGCTGATACCCTACCGCAGATGGCATACGACCTAACAATGCTGATACTTCTGTACCCGCAAGAGTATAACGGTAGATGTTATCTACGAAGAATAGGATATCACGGCCTTCGTCACGGAAGTATTCAGCCATTGTCAGACCCGTCAAAGCAACACGTAAACGGTTACCTGGTGGCTCATTCATCTGACCATAAACAAGCGCAACCTTATCAAGTACGCCTGATTCTTCCATTTCATAATAGAAATCGTTCCCTTCACGAGTACGCTCACCGACACCAGCAAATACTGAGTAACCTGAGTGCTCAATCGCGATGTTACGGATCAATTCCATCATGTTGACGGTTTTACCGACACCGGCACCACCGAATAGACCCACTTTACCACCCTTAGCAAATGGGCAGATCAAATCGATAACTTTAACGCCTGTTTCCAGCAACTCTTGAGAAGCTGCTAGCTCGTCAAATGCTGGAGCAGGACGGTGAATTGTCATTTTTTCTTCTGATTCAACAGGACCCGCATTATCAATTGGATTCCCTAGAACATCAAAGATACGACCTAGTGTTGGTTTACCAACCGGAACCGAAATCGCTTCGCCCGTGTTAGAAACAGCCATGCCGCGCTTTAAACCGTCAGATGATCCCATTGCGATTGCACGTACAACGTTATCACCGACTTGTTGCTGAACTTCTAAAGTAAGACCCAGTTCATCAACTTTTAACGCGTCATAGATTTTTGGTAAATCAGCACCTTTAAACTCGACGTCGATTACCGGGCCGATGATTTGTACTATTTTTCCGTTCATAATCTTTAACCTTTTATTGAAATACTTCAAACTTAAACTGCTGATGAACCAGCCACAATTTCAGAAAGTTCGGCTGTGATTGCAGCTTGTCGTGCCTTGTTATAAGACAGTTTGAGCTCATTAATCATCTCACCCGCATTATCAGTCGCATTCTTCATTGCAATCATTCGAGCACCTTGTTCACAGGCTGCGTTTTCGACAACAGCACCGTAAACAGTACTTTCAACATAGCGACGCATTAAAAGGTTTAATGCTGTTTTAGCATCAGGTTCATATAAATAATCCCAATGCGTTTCGCTTGCTTTTTCATCAGATTGCAGAGGAACAAGCTGCTTAATTGTTGGATCTTGTGTCATCGTATTAACGAATTCATTTGAAGCAAGATGAACTTCATCGACTTCGCCTGCGTCAAAACGATCTAAAACCACTTTAATGGTTCCCACTAAATCTTCAATATGCGGTGTATCACCCAGATCAGTTACTGTCGCAACAACATTCCCGCCGTAGCTTTTGAAAAATGTTTGTGCTTTGCTCCCAACCAGTGCAAGTTCAACTTGTACACCTTGTTCCCGCCATCTTTTAAGTAATGGCAATGCTTTGCGGAATAAGTTTGAATTTAAACCACCACATAAGCCTCGATCAGAAGAAACCATAATCAATGCAACACGTTTCACCGACTCTCTTACCTGAGTATAAGGATGCTTATATTCAGGGTGAGCACTTGAAACATGGTCAATTACTCTCTTCACTTTTTCGACATATGGGCGGGTAGCTTCCATGCGCGCTTGCGCTTTACGCATTTTGGAAGCCGCCACCATTTCCATGGCTTTGGTGATTTTCTTCGTATTTGTTACGGAGCTAATCTTAGCTTTAATCTCTTTACTACCGCCTGCCATGGCCTACCCCTTCTTAATAAACGCCGTTTGCTTTAAAAGCATCGATCATTGCTTTAACTTCTGAAATGATTTCATCATTCCAGTCACCTTTAGCATTAATCTTCGCCGCTAAATCAGCATTGTTAGAACCTAGATAGGCATGTAAAGCCGCTTCGAAATCTAGTACTTTGTCGACTTCGACGTCGTCTAAATAACCTTCGTTTGCAGCGTATAAAGATACAGCCATCTCAGCGATAGTTAAAGGTGAGTACTGCTTCTGCTTCATTAGCTCAGTAACACGCTTACCACGTTCTAGTTGAGCTTTTGTTGCAGGATCAAGATCAGAAGCGAACTGAGCAAATGCGGCTAATTCACGATACTGAGCTAAATCTAGACGGATACCACCACCTAACTTCTTGATTGCCTTAGTCTGTGCAGAACCACCAACACGTGATACTGATAGACCAGCATTAACAGCAGGACGGATACCTTGAGAGAATAAACCTGTTTCAAGGAAGATCTGACCATCTGTAATCGAAATTACGTTAGTTGGTACGAATGCAGATACGTCACCCGCTTGCGTTTCAATAATCGGTAAGGCTGTTAATGAACCAGTTTTACCTTTTACTTCACCTTTAGTAAATTCTTCAACATACTCAGCGTTTACACGAGCAGCACGCTCAAGTAGACGTGAATGTAGATAGAAGACATCACCAGGGAAAGCTTCACGTCCTGGTGGACGGCGAAGTAGCAATGAAATTTGACGATAAGCTTGGGCTTGTTTTGTTAAGTCATCATAGATGATCAACGCATCTTCACCACGGTCACGATAGTATTCACCCATCGCACAACCCGCATAGGCTGCCAGATATTGCAGTGCAGCTGGATCAGAAGCATTTGCCGCAACGATAACGGTGTTATCCATCGCACCATATTCTTCAAGCTTACGAGCAACATTGTTAACTGTAGATGCTTTTTGACCCATTGCAACGTAAACACATTTCACACCAGTATTCTTTTGTGAAATGATTGCATCGATTGCAATAGCTGTTTTACCAGTCTGACGGTCACCGATAATCAACTCACGCTGACCACGACCAACAGGAATCATTGAGTCAATTGACTTAATACCTGTCATCATTGGCTCATCTACTGATTGACGCTCGATAACACCCGGCGCGATACGCTCGATTGGTGAAGTAACTTTAGCGTCAATTGACCCTTTACCATCGATTGGACGACCTAGGCCGTCAACAACACGACCATTCAGTTCAGGACCTACTGGTACTTCTAAAATACGACCGGTGCAAGTTACCTTGTCACCTTCAGAGATGTGCTCATATTCGCCAAGTACAACAACCCCTACAGAATCACGCTCAAGGTTAAGCGCCATCCCGAAAGTGGCTTCGTCGAATTGAACCATCTCACCATACATTACATCTGACACGCCATGAATAAGAGCGATACCGTCAGCGATACTGACAACCGTTCCTTCACTGCCAGACTCTGCAGCACCGTCAAACCCTTTAATACGGTCTTTGATTAGGTTGCTGATTTCAGAGGCATTCAATTGCATGTGTGTTCCTCTCCATTATTGGGCGATTGCTGCGCCAAGTTTGTTAAGTTGTGAAAGTGCTGAACCGTCAATAGCCCAGTCACCGACTTTAATCTTAATGCCTGAGATCAAGCTTGGATCTTCTTCATACGTGATCTCAACTTCAGCGTCAAACTTAGCATTTAAAGCAGCACTTAATTTCTTCTTCTGCTCAACTGTCGCTTTTCTAGCTGAAATAACAGTCGCTCTAACACGCTTATCTTCCGTTGCTTTCAATTCTTCAAAAACTTCAGCCACTTCTGATAAGGCATCTAAACGCTTGTTTTCCGCCATAACAGTCAAAAGGTTTTTAGCTTCAGAACTCAGATTCGAATCCATAACATCCACTAGAAGCTTTAAAACATCTTCAGATGTTACAGAAGGATTAACCATATATGCCATCATTGCTTCATCCGAAACAATAGCTGACAAGTTAGCTAACTGTTCTGACCATTCTACAAGCTTACCTTCTTCCTTAGCCACTTCAAAAGCAGCTTCAGCGTACGGTCTTGCAATTGTTATTAATTCTGCCATAGAGTTATCCTTAGATTGATTTAACTAAGGTTTCAAGCATGTCGTTATGTGCTGCTGCATCAACTTCTTTATTAAGAATTTTTTCTGCACCAGAAACAACCAGAGTTGAAACTTCTTTACGAAGATCTTCTCTTGCACGACTCACTTCTTGCTCTAATTCTGCTTGGGCGGCAGCTTTAATGCGGTCAGCTTCTTCAGTGGCTTTGATCTTCGCATCTTCTACGATTTCAGAACCTCTTTTTTCTGCTTGACTCAACACATTTTGAGCTTGAGCTTTAGCTTCTTTCAGTACTTCTTTAGCACGTTGTTCAGCTAATTCAAGTTCATGCTTACCTTTCTCAGCGGCAGAAAGTCCGTCAGCGATTTTCTTTTGACGGTCTTCCATTAACTTTGAAAGCGGCCCCCACAGCACTTTATTCACAAACCAAATCAATAGCACAAAAGCAATGATCTGGATGAGAAGCGTTGCGTTAATACTCACAGTGGTTACCTCGCCATTCGTTTATTAAAAATAATTCTTGGGGTTATGAAAACCGCTTAGATTATGCACCTAAAGCAGCTTGCATCGCTCCAACGAATGGGTTAGCAAATAGGAACCACATAGCAAATGCCAAGATAATGAATGGGAAAGATTCCATTAGACCCGCGAAAATGAACATGTTAGTCATTAATGCAGGACGCATTTCTGGTTGACGTGCGATACCTTCTAGAGTCTTAGAACAAATTAGACCCCAACCGATAGCTGAACCAAGACCGGCAGCAGCCAAGATCACACCAACACCAATTGCTGTAGCAGCGTAAATGTCCGCAATAAATTGAGCTTCCATTTAGATTACTCCTTAAAGTTTAAAGTTAAAGTTAAAAAAGCTTTTTACCTAATGTCGTTTCGGTTAATGAAACTAAGTAGGTAGGTGCGCTTAAACCTTTTGAAAGGATCCCTAAAGACCCTCCCTATTCCTTTTATGATTACCTTAGTGGTCTTCGTGAGCCATTCCAAGATAAACAATCGTTAGCACCATAAAGATAAAGGCTTGAAGCGTGATAACCAACAAGTGGAAAATCAACCATCCAAGATCCAGTACGGCTTGTAGCGGCGCCCAGAATAAGGCAGCGGCACCCACTGCCAAAGTTCCACCAATCAAAGCGATTAGTAGGAATACCAACTCACCTGCGAACATGTTACCGAACAAACGCAGAGCAAGTGAAAGGGGTTTTGAAACCTCTTCGATAAGCGTCATAACAACGTTCACTGGAACGAAGAACTTACCGAAAGGGTGGAATAAAAACATTTTAATGAAACCCACAACACCTTTTACTTTAATGTTGTAGTACAAAATCAGTGCAAACACGGTGAAAGCCATCGCCAAGGTGGTGTTTAGATCCGTTGTCGGAACAACTTTCAAATAAGCATGAGGATCACCTGTCACCAATTGATATAAATATGGCAGTAAATCGACTGGAATCATATCCATGAAGTTCATCAACCATACCCATAAGAAAATGGTTAATGCAAGCGGGGCAATAAGAGGATTATGCCCAGGAAAGGCATCTCTGACATTCGTTGAAACGAAATCTAAAAGACTTTCAACAAAATTTTGAAAGCCACCAGGCGTTCCAGACTCTAATTGTCTTCCTAAACGCGCAGCAACAATAACGATTAATGCACCTAATAAAAAACTCACCACGATAGTATCGAGGTTAAATGTCCAAAAACCTTCGCCAATGTGGTTGTTTGTCAAGTGATGTTGAATATACTCGACAGTTCCCATTTTTTCAGCACTCAAGGGTCTTCTCCTTAGTCAGTCAAACGCTGTTTCCCCTTCAAATTAAAAACCTGTCCAATTTGCATCGCCACAAAGGTGAGTACAACTGGCATCGGCTCTAATCCAAAAGCTTGCAGCCCCAAAACAAATAACACAGCTAACAGAACGAATCTGATAACTGCACTCAAATATAAAACCTGTATTCCACTTTTAGGATCATCTTTTGCTTTTTGGTTCGCTTTGTTAAAAGCCTTCCCTAACATGACCACGTTCAAAATACCGATTAAAAAACCGTATGAAGCGGCCAACAATGATCCTTGAATTGCAAATAACACGATGGCAATGACGCCAATAGCACCTTGTATTTTCAGGGCTTGAGACATGTTATTCACTTGCATTTTTTTCATTACTCTTATCTTGGGTATCTTCTACTTTTGATGGTTTTTCTAATAAATCCATCTTTCCCAAAAGCTTATGAACTTTCATCATGCCACCGATAAAGCCGAGTACACCAAAACTCAACAAGAACAGCGGCATGGTGCCAAACAATAGATCAAAAACATATCCCACTAGAAACCCAGCGACGATCATGCTGGTAAACATAGACCCGGCACTTAAAAGTAAAAAGTTCAATGCGGGTTTCTGTTGGCGTGATGATTTTTCAACCGGTTTTTTGTCAGTATTCATCACGCTAAATCTATTGCTCCAGAATTCGTACTTTGAACACATTATTGGTTCAAGTTAAACGGTCAGGAATAATAGCGGTTTCTCAGCTTAAAATCTAGTGATATTCAAATAAATTTTTTTCAACTACAACATATAGAATACGATTAAAAAATAACCACTATATATACCCTGCCTGTCTTTTTTAATTCTTAGAGCTTCAACACACCGAAACCAGCCGAAAAAACCTACGTTCGCTTATTTACTTAGCTCTTCTAGAATTCGATTTAATTCGTCTTCTGAACCATAGACGATTTCGATTTTGCCACGCCCTTTTGAACCTTGTGAAATCTTAACTTTGGCAGCCACTTTTTCAGCCAAACTTTGTTGATATTTTTGAAGCTGCTGAGAGAGTTCAGAGGCTTTATTCGATCTTTTTTGTACAGACGGCACAAGAACCTTTTGCACCGCTTGTTCAATCTCTCTGACTGTCCAGTTTTTTTGAATCGCCTGTTCAGCCATTTCAAGCTGAATGGTTTCCGGTAACGTAATAATGGCACGCGCATGCCCCATTGAAAGCTTACCTTCGTGCAACCAATCCTGAATGGCATCTGGTAGTTTCAACAAACGCAGTAGGTTAGTCACCGCAGCACGTGATCGCCCAACCGCGTCGGCAACCGCCTGCTGTGTCAGGTCAAATTCTTGCATCAATCGCTTTAAGCCCACAGCCGTTTCAATCGGGTTTAAATCTTCGCGTTGAATATTTTCGATCAACGCCATGGCCAAAGTCGTTTGATTATCCGCTTTCCGAATCACTACCGGAACCAATTCCAACCCAGCTTTTTGCGCGGCTCGCCAACGACGCTCACCGGCAATAATTTCGTATTGATCATTGCCAATGGCTTTAACCACAATTGGCTGAACAATCCCTTGAATACGAATGGAATCGGCTAATTCCTGCAAGGCTTCTTCTCCAAACTGCTGGCGCGGCTGGTATTCGCCGGGCACCAAACGATCGACCGAGACTTTATCGACTCGTAGGTCTGCAATACTGCTGTCCGCCTTCTGCTTCCCGCCAATTAGGGCATTCACCCCTCTTTTTCCCATGCCAGATCGTTTTTTTGCCATTTTCAATTCCAATTACATTTTTGTTTTTCTGATTAATTCATTCGCCAAAGCCAAATACGCGACCGCACCATTCGAACCGAGATCATAATCCAATATTGACTCACCATAACTCGGGGCTTCTGCCAACCGAACATTTCGGGGCACAATGGTTTGCAACACCTTCATTCCGAAATGCGCCACCAACTCGCTTGATACATCATTCGCCAGATTATTACGTCGGTCATACATGGTTCGCAATAAACCATCAATACTTAAATCTGGGTTCAACTCAGACTGCACCGCTTCAATTGTATCCATCAACGCAGACAACCCTTCCAAGGCAAAATATTCACACTGGACGGGCACCAAAATACCATCTGCCGCCGTCAAAGCATTCAAAGTCAACATATTCAAAGTGGGCGGACAATCAATCAACACCACATCATAACTATCACGCAGTTTTTTGAGTGCTTTACGCAGTTTTTTAGGGCCTTTGGATTCTTCAATCAGCTCCACTTCCGCGGCCGTCAAATCGCCATTGGCTGCAATCAAATCAAGATTTTCTACTGCTGTCTCCAATACCGCTTCGCGAGCTTTGGTCTCACCAACCAGCACATCATACGCGGAGACATCCAGATCATCTTTTTCGACACCAATCGCCACGGTGGCGTTGCCTTGCGGATCCAAATCAATCATCAGGACTTTTTTATTCATACGTGCGAAAGCGGCAGATAAATTAACGGTGGAAGTCGTCTTTCCCACACCGCCTTTTTGGTTCGCAACTGCAATGATTCTACCCATTTATGTTTCCTGGCATTTTTCGATTTTAATCAATGTTCTTTCTGCGTCTAAGCTGGGAACGCGTAATTCAAAAACTTGCGACATTTTAGCAAAATTAGGTAATTGTGCGACTTCATCTTGTGTTTTTTGTGCTTTCATGGCCCACCAATATCCGTGCGGCTTTAAAAGAGGGTGTGTCCAACCCAACATATCGTCTAACGAAGCAAACGCTCTCGAAACCACACCGTCATACAATGTTTCAGGGTGATACGCTTCCACCCGATGATGAATCACTTCAACATTCTTAAGCCCCAGCTCCGCTTTCGCCTGCACCAAGAAACGGGTTTTTTTACTGTTGCTGTCCAACAAATCCACTTGACGTTCAGGAAACAAAATCGCCAACGGAATGCCGGGCAATCCGCCACCGGTGCCCACATCAATCAAACGCTCACTGTCAATATGCTGCGCCACACTTAGGCTATCCAGAATATGCTTAACAAACATTTCATCCTTATCACGGATAGCGGTTAAGTTATAAGTCTTATTCCATTTTTGCAACAAGGCTAAGTAATCAAGCAATTTTGACCAGGCCTGGTCATTTTTTGGCAACCCAAACGCTTCTGCCGCGGTATTCAGTTTTGCCAAATAAAGCTGTCTTTCGTTCTCTGTCACAACTGTTTCCTAACCGACGGATTGCGACGTTTTTCGCAATTTTTTAATGTATATCAACAACAAGGAAACCGCCGCTGGCGTGACCCCGGAAATACGTGACGCCATTCCCAGTGTAGCGGGTTTATGATCGCGTAATTTTTGTTTCACTTCATTCGATAACCCTGAAATCTTATCCAAATCCAATGCATCGGGAATTTCAACATTTTCGGCACGGCGCAATTTATCAATATCTTCTTGCTGACGTGCAATGTAACCGGCATATTTGGCTTCAATTTCAATTTGCTCAACCACGGTCGGCTCTGTCACAGCATCACCAAACATTTTCATGGTCGCTAATGCATCATAACTGACGTTAGGACGCTTCAATAAGTCAAACAAGGTTTGTTCCTTGCTCAACGGCAAATCCATTAAGGCTTCGGCTTTTTTCGCTTCCGCATGCTTTGGATGAATCCAAGTCTGCTTAAGTCGTGCCAGCTCGGCTTCCATGGTTTCCATCTTGCTCTCGAAAGACAACCATCTGCCATCATCTACCAGGCCAAATTCACGACCAATCGCTGTTAAACGCTGGTCGGCATTGTCTTCACGCAACATCAAGCGATACTCTGCTCGAGAGGTAAACATACGATACGGCTCACTGGTTCCCAAGGTGATCAAGTCATCCACCAGCACCCCCATGTACGCCTCATCACGGCGCGGATACCACTGCTCTTTCATCTGGGCGCGACGTGCCGCATTCATACCGGCCAACAACCCTTGCGCGGCGGCTTCTTCATAGCCGGTTGTGCCGTTAATCTGACCGGCAAAATACAATCCGTGAATCGCTTGGGTTTCCAGCGTTGGCTTCAAGCCTCTCGGGTCAAAATAATCATATTCAATCGCATAACCAGGACGCATAATGCGAGCATTTTCCAACCCTTTCATGGATTGAACGATTTGAATCTGTGTCTCAAAAGGCAAGCTGGTTGAAATGCCATTCGGATACAGTTCGTTCGATGTCAAGCCTTCCGGTTCGATAAAGACCTGATGTTGATTTCTTTCCGAAAATCGCATCACCTTGTCTTCAATCGACGGGCAATAGCGAGGCCCGACACTGTCAATTTCTCCGGCATCGGAATACATCGGTGACTGGTCTAACGAGTTTCGAATAAAGTCGTGCGTCTGTTCGTTAGTATAGGTGATGTAACACGGCATTTGCTCCGGATGCATCGACTTTTTGCCCATGTAAGAAAACACTGGCATCGGATCATCGCCCGGTTGAACCTGCATCGCTTCAAAATCAACGGTGCGCGCATCGAGTCGCGGTGGGGTGCCCGTTTTCAAGCGCCCAACAGGCAACGCCAACTCTCTTAACTTAGCGGCAAGGCGATTGGAAGGCGCATCACCCGCTCGCCCGCCTTCATAGTTTTGTAAACCGATGTGAATGCGACCCGCCAGAAAAGTGCCCGCCGTAAGCACCACCTGATGTGCATAAAACTTCAAGCCCATTTTGGTCGCAGCACCCACCACTTTATCGCCTTCCAAAATCAAATCTTCTACCGATTGCTGGAAAATGGTCAAATTCACTTGGTTTTCCAGGCGCATACGAATCGCTTGACGATACAACACACGGTCAGCTTGAGCACGGGTCGCGCGCACAGCGGGGCCTTTAGAAGCATTCAGCGTTCTAAATTGAATGCCGGCTTCATCAATCGCAATCGCCATCGCGCCGCCCAAGGCATCAATTTCTTTGACCAGGTGACCTTTACCAATCCCACCTATCGCCGGGTTACACGACATCTGCCCCAGTGTATCGATGTTATCGGTCAACAACAGCGTCTTCACACCCATTCTGGCAGCCGCCAGCGCTGCCTCAGTGCCTGCGTGCCCGCCACCAACAACAATCACATCAAAATTGGTAATCTTGCTATCCATTCGTCATCCCGATATCCAATCCGTCCAAGCGCTAACTCCTTGAACTTCTTAAAAATTCTATTCATTTTAAAAAGCCAAACATTATAACATAGTTAACCCATATTATATTTCACATTTCAACAGCGTATTTCTTCTATAATGTTGAAAAGACACATAAAAGGAAGGCTGTCATGCAAAAAAGAATCTTAACGCTTTCAGCGGTGACGCTATCATTCCTGTTCGTAACGGCTTGCTCCGCAATTCCGTCAGGAAACAGAATGGATATCAAAGCCGGGGATACGTTTACATTGAACAAGCCTGTGACGTTTGCGCCTGACCATGCACGGGTTTTCATTCAGTATGGCAAACAAACGCGCCAATCGACTTATGAAAAGTATGATCAGCATTGTCGCCTTGAAATCAAAACCCTTAAAAGCCAACCGCAAACCATCCAGCCGGACACGTTTAAAATCACACAAGTGCGAATCGATGTGGAGGAAATAGCCTCCCAAACACCGTCTCAATCCGGCACGATTCATTATGCAATGAATGATGTCGATTATTTTCCAAAATCAACATTCGTCCAAACCGAATCAAACTGGGTCAGACTGTCTTTAGGTGGAGATAGTCAACCCCCTGAAACAATGGATATTGTTCATTTATATCTCTCCTCCAAAACCCAATCCAACATTCTACGACTCACTTGTGCGGGATCACTCAGCACAGGCGATCCTTTAGATGCCCCACGAAGCTATCGCCCCCAGCAAAAACAAATCAATACGATTTTAGGGGCTTACGGCAAGGTTTCGACGTCACCGTAAGATTGAGTGCCTCCGCATATTTTATGACGGAGGTTGTTACATCCGGGAAGACAAAATAGATTGGATTTGGTTTGAAAAGCGATGTGACGCAAAGCTAAGGATGATGTCATGGACTGATTGGCAATTTTAATATCTAAGCGATACAGCTGGATTTGACTGTAAGATACAGTACGATATTGGAAGCGCCACTAGACAAGTTTAGATAAGTTTAAACCCGAATTCAAATCCGTTAGGAGCTTCCAAAAATAGCCAGGCCTGGCTGTTTTACAACCGAATCCCGCTGTCTTTTTCAGGGTTTGGGCGAGCCAGAATCGGTACATATAAAATCGTCAACAACCCAAAAGCAAACACCCACCCCAGCTGACTGAGATGCATCCATAATACATAATGACCGGCATCCATAATCGGAAAGATCACTCGCACGATAGCGGCCAAGGCTAAAACACCAAAGACCCAAACCACCGCTTTGGGCGGCTCAAATACATTTCGATTTGTGTGGCCTAACGAAATGCGCGCCATCATCGAAGAACACAGCAACCCAATCCCCCCTGCCGCCAAAGCATGCAATGCCAAAGACGGTGCTACCCAGTTCAATCCTGCAAACCCGTAAAGCACCATGCCAAGAATCATAAACCCATACGAAAAATGTAACGGCCACAGCAATAAAACCGACCAGACCTTTCGGTGATACCAAGCCTTGAAGCGAAGTGTATGCACCCAAGCCAAAGGAAACGCAATCACACTGGTGACCCAATGCGTCGGGAAAAAGGTCGCGGCGACCATCAACGCCAAAAATCCGATCAAGGCCAATTGATCCAATAAATGACTGTTAGAACGCTCCGCCAAGCCTAAAGCCTTTTCCGTGAAAAAAGGAATCAAACGACGCATCATGGTTAAATTAACCGCCAGCACCAAAAACAATCCCAGTATCACCCCCCATAAAAGCCCCCCTTCAACCCAACCCAATGCGCCGGCATAAAACAGCGTATTCGCAAAAATCAACAATCCGAATTTTAATGCTAAGCCAGATTGCGCCCACAACTTTCGGCGAACAACGGGCAATGCAAAGTGTAAGAACAATCCCACGTTAAACAGAACATCCAACACCATTAATGCTTCCAGCGGCGCGCCGAAAAGAAACCCAATGCGCGCACTCACCCAAAGCAAAAACAGCAACATCAATGAGCCGCCGGAGGCCGAATCAGACCGTGTCCAATTCATCACCGCCGTTAATAAAAAACCCGTCACTGTTGCTAAGGCATACCCAAACACCATTTCATGTGCATGCCACATCATCGGCGACACACCCGAAAAAGAATACGAAGACAGCGGATAATTCAACCACCAAACCAACATGGCCACTACCGCAAAAAGACTTCCCCCGAGAAAGAAAGAACGAAAAGCACGATCAAAAAAGAACACCGCAGACCTCCTTGCCTGAATAGAACTTAAAGATTCTTTTTATATGAATGTTTATTCTACCCTGAAAATGATAAAGACGGGTAATTTTGATTTTATATGATTAAAGAAAAAATGCTTCTATACTGATTCAATACGATTACGTCCATTTCGCTTCGCTTTGTAAAGCAAAGCATCTGTAGCTTCAATTAAAGTACGCGATTTTTTTTGCTTTGAAGCAAAATCAGTCGAAACACCAATACTTAAACTAACCGTTGAACTCACTGTTGATTCTGAATGTACAATCTTTAATGCTGCTATTTTTTCTGCACACTTCTTAGCATATTGAAGCGCCTGCTCTTGACTGGTATCGGGTAGCAGCAACACAAACTCTTCCCCTCCATAACGCGCAACCAGCGCTGTTGAATGATCAACAACACTTGACAGAGCCTGTGCGACTTTTACCAAACACACATCTCCTTGGCAGTGTCCGTAGCGGTCGTTATAGGCTTTAAAAAAGTCAATGTCTAAAATAATCAGTGAAACTGGAAATTGATTCTGAATCGCTTCATTCCAAACCGTATCCAAAGTTTCATCAAACTGACGACGATTGGCAATATGGGTTAAACCATCGATATATGACATACGCTCCAACTTTCTATTTGCAGCTTCTAATGCTTCCTCATTTTTTTTACGTTCTGTTATGTCGAACATAAATCCCACTAAACTCTCGACTTCTCCTGCCTGATTTCGAATCACATGAACCACATCACGAATCCAAATATAATGACCATTAGCAGTGAGCGCACGATAGTCCGCCTCGTGATCATGCCCGCTTTGAGATTGAGAAACACAAAAATTCACCACTTTTTCACGATCATCAGGGTGCATTCTTTCAGCCCAATCACTCACAGATTTCCAGCTGTTTTGTTCCCATCCTAACAAGGTTTCGATTTGTGGGCCAACGTAAGTAAAACTCAATGTTGGCCAGTCAATATGCCATGGAATGGCGTTTGTAGATTCTAAAAGTTTTTGGTAAAGAATTTCACTCATGGTCAAAAACCAGACCCGCTATAAATATTAAAACAACAGTATAAGTATTTTTATTAAGAATTCTTGTTTAAATGTGAAAGCGCCTTCTGACTGGGTTTATTGTGTGGTTGCGATGACTTCTAGCCATTTACCGAATTTTTATAGATTCACCGTGTTTGATTGCAGGACATAACCCTTTAAATTTCCAATAAAAAACCACCAGGCCTGGTGGTTTTTATGACGGTTAAGAAAAGTACCTTAAAAGCCATTAAGCGCGTTGCATTTGCTCTTCAAATTGTTTTCTCAAAACCTTAGCGGCCTCCACCATATGGGTTAAAGCGGGTTGGGTTTCTGACCAACCGCGAGTTTTCAAACCACAATCGGGGTTCACCCACAAGCGTTCCACTGGAATGTTTTCAGACGCTTTTTGAATCAAGTCTACCATTTGCTCCACGGTGGGAATATTCGGTGAGTGAATGTCGTATACGCCGGGACCGATTTCATTCGGATAATCGAAGTCGATAAAGGCATCCAGCAATTTCATCTGCGATTTTGAAGTTTCAATGGTAATGACATCGGCATCCATTTTCGCCACGGCTGCGATAATGTCATTGAACTCGGAATAACACATATGCGTGTGGATTTGCGTGGTGTCTTTCACCCCCGAGGTGGTGAGCCTAAAGCTGTTGACTGCCCAATGCAGATACGCGCCCCAATCGGATTGTTTCAATGGCAAGCCTTCTCGCAAGGCTGCTTCATCAATTTGAATCATCTCTATGCCGGCGGCTTCCAAGTCTTGCACTTCGTCTCGCAGCGCCAAAGCGATTTGGTTACAGGTGGTTTCACGCGGTTGATCATTACGGACAAACGACCATTGCAACATGGTCACCGCCCCGGTCAACATGCCTTTCATGATTTTATCGGTTTGGCTTTGTGCGTATTGCGACCAACTCACGGTCATGGCTTTCGGGCGAGAAACATCTCCGAAAATAATCGGGGGTTTCACACAACGTGATCCGTAAGACTGCACCCAGCCGAACTGCGTGAAAGCGTAGCCATCCAACTGTTCTCCGAAATACTCGACCATGTCATTGCGCTCCGGCTCGCCATGCACAAACACATCCAGACCAATTCGTTCCTGTCGCTCAATCACCTCGTGAATTTCGGCTTGCATCGCGGCAATATAATGCGTTTCGGATAGATCGCCATTTTTGAATTGGCGCCTTGCCTGACGAATTGCTTGGGTTTGCGGAAAAGAGCCAATGGTCGTGGTTGGAAAAAGCGGCAATTGGAACTTCGCTTTTTGTTCTTTTCTCCGCTCGTTATAACAAGCCGTTCGATCCAATGCAATGCTGTCCAATGTTGCGATTCGCGCTTGTACCTTAACATCGTGAATTAACGTGGAAGCTGCTTTCTCTTCAATCACTTGACGATTGATCTGTAACGCCTCTTCATTAGCGTGTCCTTCCACGGCATCAGCCAGCAATTTGATTTCCGCCAATTTTTGCTGGGCGAATGCCAAATAGTTTTTCAACTCGCGATTGAGGTTTGTCTCCACTTCCAGATTAACCGGCACATGCAGTAGCGAACAACTTGGTGCCAGCCACAAGTTATCGCCGAATTTCGTTTTAGCGGGCTCTAATTGTCGGACGGCATCGGTTAAATCGGCTTTCCACACATTACGGCCATCCACCAGCCCAAGCGACAGAACCTTTTCTGCAGGATAATTGGTCATGACTTGGCTTAATTGAGGGGCGCCTCGCAATCCATCGTAATGCAACCCCGCCACCGGAAGTTCACAGGTCAGCTCAAGGTTGTCGCCCAGGGTTTCAAAATAGGTTGCCAACAAGATCTTCAGCGGTGTGTTTGCCAAAACGTCATAGGCTTCTTTAAAGGCGGTTTGCCAGTCATCAGCCAGCTCCAACACCAGAATGGGTTCGTCGATTTGAACCCATTCAATGCCCTGCTCAGACAATCTTTGCAGAATCTGAGTATAGACGTCCAATAAGGCCGGCAAACGGCTTAGTTTGGGAATGGCATTCCCTTTGTTTTCGGCCAGATACAAATACGTTATGGGGCCGACTAAAACCGGTTTGATGTTTTTTGCGTTACCTGCGACCTGGATAGCTTCAACCACTTCTTCAAACAATCGCGTGTCGGTCATCTCGAACGTCGTGTCGTCTTCCAACTCCGGCACGATGTAGTGATAATTGGTGTCGAACCATTTCTTCATCGCCCCCGCATAATCTGCTTTCGATGCTTGCTCGCCCGAAGCGTCTGCATGACCTGAACAACAATTAACAACATCGTCCGATGGGGCGCGTCCTCGAGCCATCCGAAATGCGACATCCAGCTCATAAGATGCCTGACGAAACCGTTTTGGAATCACGCCTAACAGCGTACTCATATTCAGTACCTGATCATAATAGGCAAAATCATTGACGGGCAATAAGTCCATTCCCGCATCTAACTGGGTTTGCCAGTTGGTTTGACGAAGCTGCTTTGCCAAATTCACTAAATCGTATTCTGTGGACTCCCCTTTCCAGTAAGATTCTAGAGCAAATTTGAGCTCACGCTTTGCGCCGATACGGGGGTAACCTAAGAGATGCGTTGTCATGTTATGTCCTTTTTTTATCAAATGCTTTAAGTTAAACAGATGATAAAATGATACAATCATGAAAACAAACGAATAATATTCAACTTAATATGAACAAAATTCATAATGATAGAACTTAAGCATTTAAAAACCCTCCAAGCCTTGCAGCAAGAAGGCAGTGTTAATAAAGCAGCTACGGCACTTTTTATGACGCAGTCAGCACTGTCCCATCAAATCAAACAATTGGAGCAGGCCTTAAACTTAAAACTGTTTGAACGAAAAAGCTCGCCACTCATTTGGACATCAGCAGGCAAAATATTATTAAAAGCTGCACAAGACGTTCTTCCCAAGATGGATCAGGCGGAAACCACGCTAAAAAGCTTGGAAAAAGGAGAACAGGGACGATTATTTATCGGCGTAGAATGTCATACCTGTTTTGAGTGGCTATTGCCTGTAATGCGTGCCTATCAACAAGAATGGCAAGGCGTGGATTTAGACATCATCAACAGTCTGGCGAACTCGGCTAATAATTCTGCTTTACAGAATCTCAAACACCAAAAATTGGACTTGGTGGTGACATCTGATCCTTTACCGATGCCGGAATTGATTTTTAAAGACCTGTTCAGTTATGAGTTGGTGTTGGTGGTTTCGGTGGGTCATGCCTTGTCGGAATTGTCGTGGGTCAGCCCGGAGGATTTTCGTCAGCAGACCTTGATTCATTATCCCGTGCCGAGAGAAAAACTGGATATTTTTAAACGCTTCCTCAACCCTGCAGGCGTGCAGCCTGCTGCCGAACGACTCTCAGAAATGACACTGATGATGTTACAGCTGGTAGAAGGCAATAAGGGCGTTTGCGTCTTACCCAAGTGGTTACTGGAAACCCTTCCAGACTTTCAGCACCTGCCTCGAATCCGAATCGGTTCACAAGGACTATGGGCAAACCTATATGCCGCCATCTCCCACGATTCCGAAAACAAGGCGTACCTCAATAACTTCATTGATAAGGTGAAACAAAGGATGACTTAATATGAGTCAGTGTTAATCAAAATCAGCCAGGCCTGGGCATTTTTAAGAAAGGAAAAGGAAAGCAGAGAGCATAAAAAAGGGAGCCAAAAGACTCCCAACCCTGAGGAACTAACTAAGGAAACTTAGTAAAAACAACTTTTAATACAACTTGGAGAGACAAAAATTTAAACCGAAAAGATCAACTAACCGAGATTATTTCGTTAAATCAATTAAAGCGAATTCTTTATAACTTAAAACCCCATCTTGATTGATATCCAACAAATTCCATTGCTCTTGGACTTTGATGGAATGAATGGCTTCGGTTGCACTGATAACATCATCTTTATTTTCATTTAAAGTTTTCCAGAGCATATCCAGAGAAGATTCTCCCATTGCTGCTCCAGCAGCACCTAATGAAATAATAAACATTGAAATTAAACGAATTTTCTTCATCATCTTTTCCTGTTAATGATTGATGTTATGGTTAATTGTTAGCCTGGCTAAACGACAGTGCCGACCGAATAAAACAAGTGGGTTATTCACTTTACCCGGCTCTTATAGCAATGGCAGTGCCAACTTTATAGAATAGGTATAACCTGTTGTTTATAAAGTTAATTATTTTAATTTTTAGGTCAAAAAATCCATTTTTTGCTGAATTGAGTTCAATCGCCCCCAAAAGCGCCTTTTTGTGTTTCCAAATCACGACACTTTTCTTGAAAAATCGCATTCTAAGCCCATAAACTGTGCTTTAAATCACAAAAAAAACCAGAAAATATTCAAGCTAGCTGAAAGATGATTGATTTTTAAGATAAAAATGAATCCATTTTTTTGCAGGAATACAAAAAGAAATAGGAAGGAATTGTCGCTATATCACGACACTCATATTCTTAAGGAAATAAAGATTGCGAAAAACAGGGGCTTGTAGGGCGGTAGAGGCAAAAATCAATCTGTCGCCTAATAACGACAGTCGCATCTTATTCTAAGTGTTGTTTAAACTCGGCGGGTTTCAGCTGATGACGATCCAGCAAACGATAAAATTCCGTTCGGTTGCGTTGAGCGATTCTGGCGGCATGCGAGACATTTCCGCCGACCAGTTTCAGCACCCGAATGAGATAATCTCGCTCAAAGTTCAACTTGGCCTCCTGCAAAGAAACCATGGTTAAATTTTCTTGCTGCAAAGCTTTTTCAATCAAGCTCGCGGGAATCAGCGGTGCCGTTGCAAAAGTACAAACCTGTTCAATCACATTTTTTAACTCACGAATATTCCCAGGCCAGTCATAGCCTAACAGCAGTTCCATGGCATCACTCGATAGCTTTTTCGCTTTGCTGTTTTGTTGAGAAATAAAATAGTTTGCTAACAGCGGAATATCTTCAGGACGCTGTTTCAAACTCGGCAGTCGCAAGGTGACAATGTTTAATCGATAATATAAATCCAATCGAAAGACCTTTTCTTCTACCAATTGTTTCAGGTCTTTATGACTGGCCGACACCACTCGGACATCTATCGAAACGGTTTTATCTGCTCCTACCGGTCGAATTTCCCCTTCTTGCAAAGCGCGGAGCAGCTTCACCTGAAACGCGGGCGACATATCCCCGATTTCATCCAAAAATAAAACCCCGCCATCCGCCAATTCAAACAAGCCTTTTCGGTTTTCAACCGCGCCGGAAAAAGCCCCGCGCTTGTGACCAAATAATTCCGACTCTAATAAATCCTCCGGAATCGCGCTGCAGTTAACGGCGATGAACGGTTTTTTATGACGTGGGCTGGCCGCATGAATGGCTTGGGCAATGAGTTCTTTTCCCGTGCCACTTTCACCTTGAATATAAACACTGATGTCGCTTTGGGCAACGTGATACAAATCTTGCAGCAGTGCTTCCATCACCTGACTCTGGCCAATGATGTTATGACGCCACTTTGCTTGTTTTTCGGTCGCAATCACCGGATTATGTACCTTCAATGCCTGTTGAATCTTTTCAGTGAGTTCGGCATGATTAATCGGCTTGGTCAGAAAGCCAAAAACACCTAAGCTAGTCGCCTCAACCGCTTCTTTGATGGTACCGTGTGCGGTCATAATAATCACCGGTAAGGTGGGGGATTGTTGATGAATTTGTTCATACAAAGCCAACCCGTCCATTTCCGACATCCGCAAATCAGTCAAAACCAAATGCGGCTGAAAGGTAGGGAGTTTGGCCAGTGCTTCGGCCGCACTTTCTACGGTTTCAACCGTCAGCCCGAACGAACGCAGGCGAATGGAGAGCAATTTTAATAAACTGGTGTCATCATCGACCAGTAAAACCTTCTGGCCATCAAATGACGGTGCATTTTTATCTAGACTGGCGGTCATCACCGATCCTTTTATTAAGCGTTTTTTCAATCGCTTTAAGCGCTTGAATCTGTGATTTTAACAAGGCATTTTCTTGCTGCAAGTGTTGTTCTTGGCTGTTTTTTTGCCCTATTTTGTCAGATAACGATGCATTACGCGCTTTTAAAGCATCAATGATGTCCAGCGTTTGAATATAGGAAGTATTCAGCCATTTTAACTGAGGATTAAGCACGGGCTGGTCATGCAACGATTGCAGGATGGAACGCCTTTGCTCATGGGAAATACAACTTTTTTCTCCAGAAAAACTATACGCTAACAACCAACCTGCTTGCCAGGGGCCTTGGTCTTGCTGATACAGCTTGCTTAATTTATGGCAAACCGTTTGACGGTGTATTCCAGTTAGGTTGGCATAATAATTCGCTTGTGTCAGTAAATGCGCCACGGCACGATCTTGCTGACCACAAAACAAAGGTTGTGTCAGCTTTTCTGCATCTTCTGGTGAGGCTAGCGGCAACATCACCACGGATTTTTCTTGATTTGCAGGATTGTGTAAGCTGGCACAGCCCGACAACAAAAACGCAATGCTGACACCCCAAAACCATTTCATTTTTTCTGCTCCAAAGGTAAAACCAGTGCAAATCTCGCACCGGAAAACATCTCATTCGGCGGTAACAGTAACACCTCTCCGCCATGCTGATCGACATAATACCCGACAATAGCCAACCCCAACCCAGTTCCTTTCATCGTTGAAGCAGGTTGTAACTGGCCTTGAAAAAAATCTTCAAAAATCAGTTTATGAATCTCTTTGGAAATGCCCGGGCCTTGATCTTCAATGAGCCATTGAAGGGTATTATCGCTGACTTCCGCAGAAATAGAAATACAATCGCCTGATGAAGAAAACTTAATGGCATTGGACATAAAGTTACTTAACACCACTTTGAGTTTTTCATAATCTGCATAAAGCGTTATCTCTGGCAATGAAATGGTTAAATCAAGCTGTTTGCTCTGCAAAAGAAGTTGGTAGTCCTGACGCAAAGAATTTACCAGGTCTGGCAAGGCAAAAAACCGATTGTCTAAAGTCGATTGAAGCGAAACTGCTTTTTGATATTCCAGTAAATTGGCGACAAGACTCATGATATTGAAATTCCCAACCTGCATTAATTGAACGATTTCTTTTTGTTCCGCGTTCAAGGTGCCGATGAGTTCTTCAGATAAAAGATCCGTCCCTTCTTTTAAAGTGGCGAGAGGTGTTTTAAGCTCATGGGAAATATTGCGGATAAACTGCTGTTTTTCATTCTCAAGGTGTCTCAATTCTTGTCTAAGCCCTTCTAAATTTTCTCCTAGCTCCTGTAAGTCTTTAGGACCGTTAATTGCAATGGGTGTTTCGAAGTCATCTTTAACGAGCCGTTGAATCTGCATACGCGTTTTCTTAATGGGACGGGTAATGTAATGCACAAAGAAGATACTGAGCAACAGTGCGAGTAAAGCACTGGCTAACACGATAAAAACCAATCGCTGCCTTACCTGGCTTTCATATTCCGACAAAGCAATGACTTCTCGTGATTGTTGCTGCGTGCCTAATTCGATAATCTGTCGAGCTTGTTGAGCCAATTGTGCAAACTGACCTAACGTATCTTGCGAAAGTGTTTTATCGGCTTCTTTTTTCGTTGGAATAGAGTGAAACAGTTTATGCTCATCTTGTTTTAACCGTTGTAACTGCGCGTTCAACTTGGCAGGCAAATGTTCAGATTGTGAATCGTTAAGCAACCCCACCAACTTTTTATGGTGGGTGACGAAGGCTTCTAATAAGGACACTTCTTTGAGTACCTGATATTGCCGAATACTTCGCTCCATCGACACCAGCCGTTCTAAGACTAACCGACTGTTTTCGGTGACGACAATGGTTTGAAAAACACTTTTATGCGCTTGCTTGGAGTAATTGTCCATCGCCATTAAAGCGTACACAATCGCAAAAATCAGCGGCACGCTGACAAGGATAAAGCTGGCCAGCATCCACTGATAAAGCGACCCCTTCCATGGCAGATGAAACTGGTGCAAGAAGGTCTTCAAGCGAGATAAAAGCGCTGACATGAGAGCCCTCTGAACAGGGTGGTCAGTCCTGGTTTTATGAGTGAAAGGTTTGGCACCATTGTAAAAAGTCTTCCTGTTTCATCGGCGGACTGAAACCATAGCCTTGACCCAACTGACACCCTTTATTGTGAAGATATCTCATCTGCGCTTGCGTCTCGACCCCTTCGGCAATCACTTCAACCTCCACGGCTAAACCGACTGCAATAATCGCATCCACAATTGCTAAGTCTTCTTTATCATCAGGTAAAGATCGAATGAAAGACTGGTCAATCTTAAGTTGGTCTAACGGTAGCTTCTTTAAGTAAGACAAGGAAGAGAACCCGGTTCCGAAATCATCCATCGATAAGGAAATGCCTAATGCTTTTAACGCGTGTAAAACGGCAATCCCTTCCTGCTCATTTTGTAATAAGAAGCTTTCGGTGACTTCCAGTTCCAGATGTTTCGGATTTAACCCCGTTTCTTCCAACACCTGTGCAACGCTTTGCACAAAATCTTGATGCATCAGCTGTACCGTGGACACATTTACCGAGATGCGCTCTAAACTCAAGCCTTGTTTTTGCCATATAAACCACTGCTGACAAGCCTGAAATAAAATTTCTCGTCCTAACGGAATTATCAACCCGGTCGATTCGGCAATGCCGATAAACTTATTCGGCGAAATCACCCCCATTTCAGGATGAATCCATCGAACCAAAGCTTCTGCACCCACCACCTGGTTGGTCTCAAAGACAATCTGGGGCTGGTAATAGGCAATCAACTCATGGTTCTCAATGGCATGGCGTAAGGCTTTTTCATAAAAAAAGTATTCCGAAGTGGTGGCTGCCAACTCAGATGAGTGATAAACATACCCGCTGTGTGGCAGTTTTTTCGCTTCAAATAGCGCTTCATCTGCGGATTTCATCAAATCTAAAGCGGTATCCCCGTCGACCGTCGATAGGGCGACGCCAATCTTGATATCCAGCACATGCTCATGACCTTCGACTTCGAAAGGCGCTAAAAACGCCTCGATAATCTCTTCGGCAAACTTTGACACATCTTGTTTATTTTGAACAGATTCCAACAAAATCAAAAAATTATCCGCCCCTAACCGAGCCACCGAGTCTTCAGCATCCAGCAACTGGTTTAAGCGTTGAGCGACACCCTTTAACAGCTGATCACCATGCTCATAACCAATGGCATCGTTAATCATTTTAAACCGTGCGATATCGACAATCAGCAGTGCAACTTGATTAGATTCATGAACAGACATTTGAATCGATTGCTGCAGGCGGTTCTTAAACAAAGAGACATTGGGTAATCCCGTCAAAATATCATAAAAAGACAGTCGATTGATTTCCTGTTCAGTCGCTTTTTGCTGACTTAAGTCATTCATCAAACCAACATAATGCAACAATCGACCTTGTTTGTCTTTAACGGCATTGACTGTCAGCCATTCAGGGTAAATGGTGCCATCTTTTTTTCGATTTAAGATTTCTCCCTGCCAAGTATCCTTTTCGCTCAACTCCTGCCACATGGCCTGGTAAAACAAAGTCGATTGTTGTCCCGAACTGAGAATTGACGGGTTTTTACCTAAGACTTCCTCCTGACTGTAACCGGTGATTTCTTCAAATTTCTTATTCACTACTACAAAACGATTGTGAATATCGGTGACCAAAATTCCTTCCCCGGCATTATCAAAAACCGAGCGCGTCAACATCTGAAATCGCTCGCTCTCCTGACGGAAACTCAAGTCGTTCACCACAATCAAATGTGCCGGTTCAGCATGATAAGTAATCGGTTTATGCGTCATTTCGACTCTCACCTCAGAACCTTCTTGGCACAAAATGGTCTGCTCAATGAAATCTGGATGATGCTGATCAATCTCTTGCAGACGTTGAATGAAACGGTCATGCTGATTGTCTGGAATGAGTTTTAAAAGACAAGTTTGCAGCAATGCATTGTCTTCATACCCTAATAATTGATGAATGGCATGGTTTGCGAAAGCGATTTCATTGCCTTGATAAATAAGGATGCCATTCAAAGAGGTGCTCAATAGATCACGGTACAGCGTTTCGGCTTCCAGTATGCGATGTTCTTTTTCTTTAATACTGATACTGGCCTGATAATAAAAATTTTCTTCAATTCGATGCAGTAACTCGGAAAAACTGATTAAATCGAGCAGCTGACCGTTTTCATCTTCTACCCCAATGTGGTGAAATTTATGCTGGATCATAAATTGACGCACATAAGACAGGCTTTGAGATTGGGAGACGGATATCAGTGGCCAGGTGGCAATGTCTTTGACCTGAAGCTTTTGATAATCAGTTTGTTGTGCAAAGCATTTCAGCAGGTCACGCATGGACACAATGCCCAGCTGATGACCTTCTTTGACCACCAACGCATCCACTTTATGCTCGGCCATCATCGCCAGCACTTTATCCAGCTTGCTGTCAGCTGCAATATAAAATAAATGCCCTGCTAATAACTCTCGAATGGAAATACCCTCTAAAAAAGAGTCACAGCTTTGCGCCTCAACCAAATCCGATTCTGCCAACACCCCGATGGGAGTTTCATCACAATCAACCACCAACAAATGATGAAATTGTTTTTTATGAAATAAATACGTTGCAGAAGAAATCAGTTCATCTTTATGGATTCGGCACACCGGTGAATTCATTACCGATGAAATTGGGAAATCTAAAATATCGGATGACGATAAATCAAGCTTGAGTAAATCCGTTCGAGTCCAGATACCGACAATTTCTTCGGCATCTTTAATTAAAATCGACCCGATATTTTTTGAATTTAATCGACCGACAACCGCTTTAATAGTGGTATCTGGCGCACAGGTTTCCAATCCCAAATGCATGAATTGCGAAACCACTAGAGGCTGTTGTTCCTGAATCGTTTGGTTTTCGGGGTCGGGGTGATTTGTCATAGGCGCCATTCTACACTAAGTTTTTTAACGCCACCATACACAATCTTGCTCGCATAGACAAAAATAATATCAATAATTATTATCATCCGCGATAAGCGTTACTATTTTGTATCATTTTATCATTGCCGTACCAATCTTGCACAATCAAATACCTCTTCAAAATTGGAACGATAAGGATTGATATCTAATCCACCGCGTCTGACATATCGGGCATAGACGGTTAGCTTTTCAGGTTGGCAGAAATGCATAATATCGGTAAAAACACGCTCAACGCACTGCTCATGAAATTCATTATGTTCTCTAAACGAAATCAAATATTTCAATAACGCTTCGTGATTAATTGATGCGCCCTCATAATGCACCACAATCGATCCCCAGTCGGGCTGGCCTGTAACCAGGCAATTAGACTTCAACAAATGACTGTTCAGCGTTTCAGAAACGATTTGATCTGAGTCGGTATGCAACAAACTAGGGGTCACTTGATAGGCTTCTACTTCAATATCCAACGAGTCCAAGCATTTTCCGGGCAAATTCCCCTGCAAAACAACTGATTCATCCAGACGATAAAAATGAATAGCGACAGCGGCACCACACGCCTGAGACAAGTCTTTCTGCCAACAGGCAAGCACTGCATCTTCTGACTCGAATCGTGTGCCGTTAAAGGAATTGAGATACAGCTTGAAAGATTTTGACTCAACCAAATTAGGAGAATTTGCGGGAAACACAAACTCTGCCCACCCGACTTGAGGCTTGCCTTTAGGATTGAGCCAGGAAATTTCATAGCCAGTCCATACATCTTCGCCGGAAAACGGTAAATTGCCCGGCTTAATGCCTAGTTCATCCCGTTTTTCCTGTCGGGGGATCGGAAATAAAATAGACGGATCATAAGCAGAACAATATGGCGTTGTTTGCCCTAAAAGGCTGTTATCCGCTGTGGAAGTGGGGTTTTTCATACATCTCTCTACACAAATCTCGGGAACTTTGGGTATTATACGTTGAACCGTCTATCGAATTGAATGGAGCTTGAATGTTAATTACTTTGATCACGGGCATGCTGTTCACCGCCCTGGCTTTGGGTGCCTTATGGGGTGGGTTTTTCTTATTACGGCGATTGCCTCGCTTTGAACACTTCAACAGTCGTGCCGCCAATAAACGCATGTTACAGCTGTCACTGTTGTTTTATTTTATCGGCATCGCTTTAACCATTTATTGGATGGCATAATCATGCCAGAGCATCAGAAACATTTAAACGAGCATCCGATAGCGTTTAAAGAATCTGTGAAAGAATCCATGTAAATATCGGGCAGGAGCGCCTCCATCGATACCTGATTGCCATAATCAATCGATTCCACTTGACCTTCCAGCGTGGACAATAGGTGTCGAATGGGTTGCTCTTGTGAAAAATCACAGTCAATTTTTACAGAAGTGAGCGGAACTTGTTGATTCGTTGGCAGAATCTCCATTACCGCTTGGGCTGAGCGGCTGTAGGCGCGAGTTAAACCACCCGCGCCCAGTTTGATACCGCCAAAATAGCGCACCACAATCACCATGACATCGCCCACATCTTTATGTTGAAGAACATTTAAGATCGGTTTTCCGGCCGTTCCGGAAGGTTCACCATCATCTCCCATACCAGCATTGGTGGCACAGACAGGGTCACCCAATATATAAGCCCAACAATGATGGCGGGCATCTGGGTAAGCTGCTTTCATTTCTTCAACCCAAGCCATGCCTTCTGCTCGAGTTTGAATGCCTTTGGCAAAAGCAATAAAGCGACTTTTTTTGATTTCAATTTCAGCTTGCGCCAATTCGGTTGGAATAGAGTAAGACATCGCCTCTTATAAAACCCTGTAAAGTAAAACACTTGCATTCAAATAAAAAACGACCAGGCCTGGTCGTTTTTACCCTCAGAATCACTTCTTAGGAAGATTACGGCTACACCGTATCTTCGCCAATACTGCGTGCCACCCAAATCGGTTGAGCGGTATAGATGACATCCAGAGATAAATAATCATAGGTCAATTTTAAATGTTGAAACAAGCGGTCTCGCAGCGCATCTTGTTGGTTTAAATCAAACGAGATACCCGCATCCATTTGAATATAAACTTGTACATAAATCATGCGCCCGGCCTGTAAATATCGGATCTTCATATCCAGATACGGCACGGCGGCAAAAACGGTTTCCACTTCTTTTTGCAGCAACGACATATGGTCACTGTTATCGGTTCGTCCTATGATCTGAAGTCCATTGTCTTTCAAAATTTTCAACGGCATCGGCAACATCATCATAATCAATACCAAAATCACGATTGGGTCGGTATAAGGCACCCATTCGCTATGACCGATCGATTCCATCCAAATCGCGACCGCAAAGGAAAGCCCGACCGCCACACTGAGAATGCCACCGACCAGCCAGCCTTGTAAATCGACATCAATCAAAGAAGATTCCGCCGTTTTATTCATCCGGTATAAGATTGCCGCCAGCCCGAAACCGAGGATGGAAGCAATGATGGAATAAAAAACCGCAATATTGGCATCAATGTGGCGACCCCCATGCAAAATGGCTTCAACCGAGGCATAAAATGCCACCAGAATGACCAGCAATATCAAAATGCCTTTGATGAAATTTAAAACCGGTTCAAAGATAGCGTAACCAAACGGTTGAGCTTGACTGGCTTGTTTTGCCATCAACCCTACGACTCGCAGCGTCAATAACCCGGCCACCAAATCAATAAAAGGGTAAACCCCATCCATCAAGATGGCTTGAGAGTTGGTCAGATAAAAGAACACCAAACCGAGTACAGCCATAATGACATCCCCAAACATCACCAACTTGATGGCACGTTTCTCTGTCGCAATTTTCTCTTCTAAAGGAACTCTAACCTCTGCCATTTTCCTAACTCTTTTAAAGACTGAAAATCCCGAATAACAGACACTCTGTTATCGGTTTATAATTTAAAAATACCCGGGCCTCTTTTCTTAGGCTTCTTACCCGTTTTGATTAACTGAACCATGACTTCAGTATGCGAAGTATGAGGAAACATATCCACCATGCTGGCTTTTTTCAGCTGATATCCCTGTTTTTCGAGTTCTATGATATCGCGAATCAAAGTCGAGGCATTGCACGAAACATAGACAATCTTGTCGGCTTTCAATTGTCCCAACACCTTGCATAGCTGATAAGCCCCTTGACGACCGGGATCGAGCAAGATCCGATCATATGTCTGTTTTCTAAACCAGCTTTGCGGCGTGACATCTTTAAATAGATCCGCTTGATGGAAAGAGGCCTGCTCACAAAGATTGTTGATTGCGTTTGCCTGCGCCATCTCAACCAAATCGGCCTCCCCTTCAATGCCCACTATCTTTTTGACTCTTTGCGCCATTGGCAAGGTGAAATTCCCGACACCACAAAACAAGTCCAATACGCGTTGTTCTTTGTTCAGATCTAACCAATCCAACGCCTGTTGAACCATCTGCCAATTCATCTCTGCGTTCACTTGCACAAAACCTTGTACTGGAAACTGTAAACGCAGTGTATTCAAATGATAAAACGGTAAGACTGTTTGATCGGTCACTTCATCAGACCAAAAAATACCATTCTCCGCTTCAACCACACTCAGTTCTTTCAATGCCCGGCTGGCTTCGGGTAAGACAGACAGACGCTTTTGTCTTAATGACTCATTCAAAGCAACCGTTAATAAAGGACATTGGTCAATATCGACAATGTCATTTGACCCTTTCGCTCGGAACCCAAAACGAGCCTCTTTATCGGCTTTATTTTTCCCTAACACCCATCTCGCTCGGCGGCGATAAGCATGATCTTGACCAGTCAACGGCGCTTCGATCTGACACGCTTTCATATTCAACGCTTTCGACAAAGCGGTATAAAAATGATCTGCCTTCCATTTTCTTTGCGCCTCAATCGACACATGCTGCAATTGGCAGCCGCCACAAACTTCATAATGTGGGCAAAACGCTTCAACTCGATCATTGGAGGCTTCCACTAACCGTACCATTTCCGCTTCATCATAGCTTGACTGACGATTGGTAATACGAATTTCGGCCCTATCGCCCGGCACAGCTTCTTTTACAAAAACAGCCTTACCGTCCAAACGACCGATGCCTCGGCCATCATGAGATAATGTTTCGATTTTAACGGTGACTGTACTCATTTATTTTTTCTTTTTTAGTTTTACAGGGTTAAAAACGTGTCGGCAAAATCATTATTTACCGATACAGAAAGAGGTAAAGATGCGCCCCAACAAGTCGTCAGACGTGAATTGTCCGGTAATTTCAGACAATGCTTGTTGCGCCTGGCGCAAATCTTCCGCCAACAATTCACCTGCTGCAAAATGTTCCAACTGTTGCTGCCCAGTTTTAACAAAATGCAATGCACTTTCCAGAGCGTCTAAATGGCGTTTTCGCGCCATAAAAACGCCTTCTTCGGTTTGAGCATAGCCCATTTCGGTTTTAAGATGTTGTTTCAACAAATCCAGTCCCAAGTGATGTTTGGCGGATAACCAAATTTCGGTTTCTCCTTCATTTTCTACCAGGCCTGGCGATTTTTCCATTAAATCAATTTTATTATGGATTAACGTTACCGGAATATGCGATGGCATTTTATCGATAATCGCCTGATCTTCCGGGTGAATGGCTTCATTCGCCTGAACCATCACCAAAATACGATCGGCTTCTTCAATCGCTGCCCAAGCGCGTTGGATTCCGATTTGTTCAACCGCATCAGTCGCTTCCCGCAACCCTGCCGTATCCAATACATGCAGCGGCATACCATCAATCTGAATTTCTTCTTTTACAATATCCCGTGTGGTGCCGGCAATATCCGTTACGATAGCGGATTCCCGACCCGACAAGGCATTGAGTAAACTGGATTTACCCGCATTCGGGCGCCCCAGTATTACAACGGACATGCCTTCTCGTAACAATACCCCTTGCTGTGCTGACGCAAGGACACGATGTAGCTGCTCTAAAATATGCTGTAACTGACCGGCCACCTTGCCATCTGATAAGAAATCAATTTCTTCTTCCGGAAAATCAATGGCAGCTTCCACAAAAATTCGTAACTGAATCAGTTGCTCAACCAGGTCATTGACCTGATGCGAGAAATCACCCTGTAATGATTTCAATGCCGATCTTGCAGCTTGTTGCGAATTGGCATCAATTAAATCGGCAATGGCTTCGGCCTGTGCCAAATCGAGCTTATCATTCAAAAATGCTTGCTTGGAGAACTCGCCCGGCTCCGCTAAACGCGCGCCCAATTGCACGACACGCTCCAACAACCATTGCAAAATAATCGGCCCACCATGTCCCTGTAGCTCTAGAACGTCCTCCCCAGTGAAGGAATGAGGGGTCGGGAAAAACAATGCGATTCCCTGATCCAACACCTGACCTTTCGCTCCCAAAAACGGTCCGTAATGCGCGTAACGCGGTTTGGGCAGTTTTCCCAACACCTGCTGTGCAATGTCTGCCGCTTTAGCGCCTGAAACACGGACAATACCAACCCCTCCGCGACCCGGTGCGGTGGCAATCGCTGCGATGGTTTCGGTTGTTGAAAAGTCCACTTCCAGATTCCTTTCTATCGGTTTAATACCTGTTTGAAAACACAAAACGCCCTGAATAGGGCGTTTTGCAGTGCGATAACCCTGTTCAGTTTAATTAAGAAGCCACCTTATAAGTCGTCGTTTTCAGGTCAGTTACAAAGGTTTTTTGACGCAACTTTTCCATCGTTTTATCCAACTTCTTTTTCGATTTAAACGTCATTTCTTCTGTTTCATCATTCACTTTGAATGACAACACATATAGCGGTTGCGTTTCAATCGACTCCGCTACCGAGACAGTGGTCGCTGAAGCGCCACCTTCTTCCAGCGGAATATAGCCATTGTCAGTTTTATAGCAAATCGGCGTTGTTCCGTCTGCAACCAAAAACGTGACCTTACCGAACATTGGATGATCTTTACCCAGTTTTTGATAAGTTAATTGCATGTGTTTTCCTTTACTTTCAATTATTTCTCTTCACCAGCTTCGATCTTTTTGGTGATATACCATTGCTGTGCAACTGATAAAATGTTGTTGACCACCCAGTAAAGTACCAAACCAGCCGGGAAGAACATAAAGAAGATCGTGAAAATAAATGGCAGCGCCTTCATCACTTTTTGCTGCATCTCATCCATCATCGCAGAAGGATTCAACTTTTGTTGTACCCACATTGAAATCCCCATAAGGATCGGCAGGATAAAATAGGGATCTTTAACCGACAAGTCATTAATCCATAGAATCCAAGGGGCTTGACGCATTTCTGCAGAATAAAGCAGTACCCAATAAAGTGCGATGAAAACCGGCATCTGTACTAGAATCGGCAAACACCCACCCAACGGGTTAATCTTCTCTTCTTTATACAGCTTCATCATTTTTTGCTGGAAGATGACTTTGTCATCGCCATAGTTTTCTTTCAGCTGCTTCAGTTTAGGCTGAAACTTCTTCAAACGCGCCATGGAGCGATAAGAGGTTTCCGATAACTTATAGAACAACAATTTAATCAATACGGTTAATAAAATAATAGACCAACCCCAGTTACCCACCAAGGCGTGAATTTTTTCCAGCACCCAAAAAATCGGTTCGGCAATAATGGTCAAAACACCATAATCAACTGTCAGTTCTAAGCCCGGCGCAATTTTTTCCAGATTATCTTGAATAATCGGCCCAATATATAATTCAGATGACAATGTTTGTGATTGACCTGCCGCAACGGTTTTCATCGGTTCAACCACCCCGGCAACATACTCACCCTCTTTCAACGGTTTCGCATAATAGCGATTTTGGCTGTCTTGTTCCGGTATCACGGCTGACATAAAGTAGTGCTGAATCATCGCCGCCCAGCCACCTGTGGTTTGAACACCCTGTATCGGTTGTTTGCTCAAATCATCAAAAGAGTGTTTATTGTATTTACTTTCAGCGTGACCGTCGTATAACACTGGCCCGGTATAGGTATACATCATTGCATTATGATCAGGATCGTAAGTATTACGCACTAACTGAGAATAAAGCCCCCCTGCCCATTCTTTTTGGCTGGTATTTTCAATGTGGTAGTTTAGCCCAATCACATACTTGCCTTTGGTAAAGACATACGTTTTCGTGACTTTCACCCCATCCTGTTCCCAGGTCAACGGAACGGTTAAGGTGTCGCCTGTCATTTCATAATGCGTTTGAGACGTTTGATACAATGACTTATGTGTCGGTGCCGGCAAAACCGCCTTGGATTGAAGCGCAATCCCATTTTGAGCCACATACATCATCTGCCCGGTGTCACCCATCAAATGAAACGGCTGAGAACGATCATCGGTTGCAGCATATTTCAGTAACTTCACATCCCGAATATCCCCACCTTGGGTGTCGATGACGATATCCAACACATCGGTTTTCACTGAAATTCGCTGCGCCTGTTTAATTTGCTCCTTAGCGGCCGGAACCTCTTCCATCGTTTGATGTGCAGTAGGCACATCTGGGTTGATGGAAGATGCTTCTACACCCTTTTCTGTTTGTTCTGCCGTAGCTTGTATCTGAGGGGGCAGCGCCGCTTTATGCTGAAACTGTGTCCATTGCATCCAAATCCAGAGTAGTGTAAATGCCAGTGCTAACCACCAGAAAGATCTCATATTCATCAGTACGGTTCCTAACTTCTCAATAATCCGGCTTGTCTGAAAGCCGAAGATAAATTTTGTATTCCAAATCTCAAATCATCTCGACTCAAAAATTAAGTCAAAGACTCTCTATTAAACCTTATTTTGATTGCTTAGTCGGTGACTTTTTTGTCTTCGCCATCGGCTGAGCGTCTTTTAATCCACTTTTTTGTATTTTACGAATTAAATGCTCAAAACTTTTAATCAAGGTTGCATTATCCACGTCCTGCATGCCTCGTCGCCCCAAAACGACAATATCATACCCGCTTAACGCTTGTTTATGTTGACGAAATGCCTCTCTTGCCAATCTTTTTATTCGATTTCGCCAAACGGATTTCGCCAACTGTTTTTTAGCAATGGCAAGACCTAACCTGGGATATGACCGGGTGTTCGGACGAACGATAAACGTCCAGTGCCGATTAGAAAACTTTTCAGCCTGTGCAAATACAAATTGGAAATCTTGAGGAGAGAGAAGACGTAGAGATTTAGGGAAATGATTTCGGGAGAAATCTTGATGGGGTAACTCAAGCTCGTCTAGACTCAAGCTTGATAACTCCCCATCAGAATTTTGGTGCGTGTTGTTAATCATTCAAAATGATTACACTGCCAAACGCTTACGTCCTTTTGCACGACGAGCCGCTAATACTTTGCGACCATTTTTAGTTGCCATGCGTGCACGGAAACCATGGGTACGAGCGCGCTTGATAACACTTGGTTGAAATGTACGTTTCATGATATCAATCCTATTAGAAATTACTTCTTTCGAAAGAATCGCGCATTGTAATAGAAACTTCTTTAAATAACAATACTATAATTAAATTTTTTACCAGGCCTGGCGATTCTTTACTCACTAAAATACGATAACGACCGAAGTTCAACGGTTTTGTTTTTAAAATCAACTACTTTATTTTCTTGAATTTCTATGCCTTCCTGCCTGAGCAATTCTATTTTACGCTGGATGCCAAACGCATACCCACCTAAATCGCCCGTTTGATTCACCACACGATGACACGGCACCACCACAGGGGTAGGGTTTTGATTCATAGCGCGACCCACCGCTTGATAAGCACGTGTTCCCAACGCTTCTGCCAAAGCTTTATAGGTCGTCACTTTACCGGCGGGCACCTGTTCCAACAAAGCATAACATTGCTCATTGAACGATAACGTTTTCATCTCATGCATTATTTAACCTCCGTGCTCAAAGCAGCCTTTTGTCAGAGTTTATCCATGCTTTCATCATACCTTTTTAGCCGCGATTTAGCGATAACTGTGCTATAGTTTCGCCATGTTAATCGAATTCAGCATTTATATTCTAACCGGCATTATTGCCGGCTTCTTTGCCGGACTGCTCGGCATTGGTGGCGGACTCATCATTGTACCCGTGCTTACCAGCGTCTTTGTGTACTTTATAGAAGGGCCTCACTTGGTTCACCTGGCCATCGGAACCTCTATGGCGACCATATTGATTACATCTTTGGCGTCCGTCAAGGCTCACCACCGACATGATGCGGTTCGCTGGGATATTGTCAAAACCCTGACTCCGGGCATTTTTATCGGGGGCATTTTGGGCGGATGGATGTCACAATATATCAGCGCGCCGATGCTGGCAAAAATCTTCGCGGTAATTGAACTCGGCATCGCCATCAAAATGCTGTTGGATTTGCAACCGAATCCGCATCGGGAAATGCCCGGATTAGCGGGGCGTTCTGTGGCAGGCACCTTAATTGGCGGCATCTCGGCATTGGTCGGAATTGGCGGCGGAGCCCTCAATACCCCTTATATGGTTTGGCATAATGTGTCCATGCGCCAGGCTATCGCCACCTCGGCAGCTTGCAGCTTGCCTATCGCTGTGGCAGGTACGATAGGGTTTTTAATTGGGGGTTGGCATATTCCCGATTTACCGGATCATGCCATTGGCTACATCTACTGGCCAGCTTTTCTAGGCATTGTCATCGCCAGCTTTTTTACCGCACCGATAGGCGCTTCCTTGACCCATAAACTCCCCGTTAAAACCCTGAAAAGAGTCTTTGCGATTCTGCTGATTGTTTTGGCTATAAAAATGTTTTGGTTTTAAAAAAATAATTAATTTTTAAAACCAGAGAATTAAATTTAAATTCAATAGGTTATCTGAGTACTTACCCAGTTTATCCACACCCTTTTTCAACAACTTATCCACAGGGCGCGCCTGTTTTTTAAAGTTATTCACAGGTATAATCATTTTATTCGATTTTTAAGGTAGGCAAACCCTTTTAAAAGGATGCTTCAACGCCGAACATCGACGATACATAACACCAATTTGTCGGTCGCTTAACTAAAAAGTGCCACAAACAAACTAACCGTAATTAATTCAATTAAATAATCGACGCGCCACCTCATAATCAAAACAATATCGGTGCAACGACTGGGTACTCATTTTGACAACAACGCTTTGGCCACAAGTCTTAAAACAATTAGAAGCTGTTTTGAACGACCAGCAATTTTTCACCTGGATTCGTCCTTTAGAAGCCGTAGAGGAAGACAACACCCTACGCCTTATTGCCCCATCCGGGTTTATCCTCGACTGGGTGAACAAAAAACTGCTGTCTCAAATCAAGCAAGCGGTTTATCTGGTCGCACCGGTAAACACGCCAGAAGTGACACTGGAAGTGGGTGAATACGCCATTGAAAGTTTTAATGAGCCTGAAAATACATCGGTTCCTCAACCGTTAAGAGAAACCAAGGCCGAAAGGGAGGCTGCAGAAAAAGCCGAATCTGCCTCTTCAAATCGTAAAGCAGACAGTCAGCCTGCCAAAAAAACCATTAAGCATAACCTCAATACCAACTTCACTTTTGACACCTTTGTCGAAGGGAAGGCGAACCAGCTTGCGGCGGCGGCAGCGCGTCAGGTGGCAGACAATCCGGGCGGAAGTTATAACCCCTTCTTCATTTATGGCGGAGTCGGGCTGGGTAAAACGCATTTAATGCATGCCATCGGGAATGAGTTAATGCGTAAGGATCCGAACGCACGCGTAGTCTATCTTCATTCAGAACGATTTGTCGCCGATATGGTCAATGCGTTACGCCATAATAAAATTGATGAATTCAAACGCTTCTATCGCTCTTTAGATGCCTTGTTAATCGATGATATTCAATTCTTTGCTAAAAAAGAACAATCTCAGGAAGAGTTCTTCCATACTTTCAACACGTTACTGGAAGGGAATAAACAAGTCATTTTAACCAGTGACCGCTTTCCTAAAGAGGTGGATGGGTTAGAAGATCGATTAAAGTCACGCTTCGGATGGGGCTTAACCATTGCCGTTGAACCACCGGAATTTGAAATGCGTGTCGCCATTCTCATGAAAAAAGCCGCCGAGTTTGGCTTTTTGCTGCCAGATGAAGTCGCCTTTTTTATCGCCAAACGATTACGCGGTAATGTACGAGACCTGGAAGGCGCTTTAAAACGCGTTGGTGCCTTTGCCCAGTTTACCCAACAACTGGTCACGGTCGATTTAGCCAAAGAGGCTTTAAAAGATTTATTAGCACTGCAACAAAAAATGGTCACCTTGGAAAACATTCAAAAAACTGTCGCCGATTATTACAAAATTCGGGTAGCCGACTTACTGTCTAAAAGACGAACACGCAATATTGCCCGCCCAAGACAAATGTCGATGGCGATTTCAAAAGAGCTGACCAGTCATAGTTTGCCTGAAATTGGCGATGCCTTTGGGGGGCGGGATCACACCACGGTGTTGCATGCCGTTCGTAAAATAAACGAACTCAAAGAAACCGATCATCGCATTGAAGAGGACTTCAACAGCTTGATTCGAATTATTACGAATTAATTGTAATCGGTCATCAAATCTGTCAACCAAAAGTTTTCATGTAAATGTCATGCAAGAAAAACTGAATTTATTTTAAATTTTTCAAAGGTTTCTATACATAATTGTCCGAAATGTTGGCATAATTAAATCCAACGTAAAATTTCATAGCAAAAAAGAATATTTAAAGGTATTGAGATGAAAATCAGTCTTTCTCGTGAGAATCTGTTAAAAGTGCTACAAACGGTCGGTGGCGTGGTCGAAAAACGCCAAACCATGCCGATTTTGGCCAATATACTTTTCCAAGTGAACCAAAACACTTTAACGGTAACGGCTTCCGATTTGGAAATTGAAACACGAGCCTCGACTGAGGTAGAAAGCAGTGATGGCGATTTCAGCGTGACCCTGCCGGCCGTTAAGCTGATTAGCATTGTCCGCTCTTTACCCGATGGACTCACTATTTTACTGGCATTCGATGACATGCGTTGCCAGCTCTCGGCTGGACGTTCTCGTTTTAAACTCTCGACCTTGCCGGCCGATGATTTCCCAACCATTGATTTGACACAAACTGAATTGTCGTTCTCAATGGCACAACATCAGCTCAAACAAATCATTCACAATACCGCCTTTGCGATGGCCAGCCAAGACGTTCGTTTTTATTTGAACGGAATGCTGTTTGATATCAGCAACCAAACGTTGCGCGTGGTCGCAACCGATGGACACCGTCTGTCCACTTGCTCAACGCTATTGGAAACCGAAGGATTGACCGCCACTCAAGCGATTCTGCCTCGTAAAGGGGTTTTGGAGCTGCAAAAACTGATTGGCGATGATGACAGTTTAATTGCTTTCTCGCTGGCTAAGAATTATCTTACCGTCCAATTTGAAGAAACCGTTTTCACCTGTAAATTAGTCGATGGCCGTTTTCCGGATTTCAATCGCGTCTTGCCGCAACATAACGACCAACTGGTTCAGACTGATCGTGAATTGCTTCGCAGCTTATTGCAACGTGCCGCCATTCTATCGAATGATAAATTCAAAGGCATTCGCTTAGCCTTGAGTCAAAATTTGCTGGCCGTTCATGCACAAAACTCCGATCAGGATGAGTCGCATGAAGACATGGCGATTGACTACAACGGTACTGAAATGGAAATCGGATTTAACGTCAACTACCTGTTGGATGTTTTGAACTCGATGCATGAAGAAGCCGTCACCCTCTATATGAAAGATGCCAACAGCAGTTGCATGGTGGATACCCAGAATGAAACCTGCCATTGCCAGCATGTCATCATGCCCATGCGACTTTAGGGTAAGACCGCATTCGGGAAATACCCCTCCACAGACTTCCAAGCTTAAGTAGAATTCAAAAAAGATTCAACACGGGCTCTTTTAATATCAGTTGAGTAGAAAAAATATGGAATCAAAGAGCTCTTTACTATTGAGCAACCGATATTTATTTAATATCGGTGTTCGTCTCGTTAAGTTTGCCTGGGTTGTTGAAATCTTAGCAGTGACCATTGGTTTCTTAATTTCGATTATCGTGTCCTACTCGGTTTATACTGAACTCAACCGCGATGCCGAAGTGAATTCTTTTGGTGACTTTGCCAATATACTGGTGGCCGGTCTACCTTTTGTATTGGTGGCCGTTGTAGAAGCTTCCAAAATTCCAATCGCGACCGCAATGATGTATGCCCGCCACGTGACATGGCGTATATTGTTATTTGTTGGCTTATTTATGCTGGCATTTATTACCTTTGAAACCATGTCAAACGGCTTTGAAAGAAATTTTGCGAGTCTTAACCTTTCTATCAATAAAGAAAAGAATGACTCTTTATTACTGAATAACCAAATACAAGATTTAGAGCGCCGTAAAAAAGAAATTAATATCATTGACCCTGATCGGGTTGATACTCAATATAATAAGATGGTTGAAGTCGCGAATAAAAATTACTACCACGCGCTACAAGTAGAAAGAAATCATATTAATAAACAGCTTAAAAGCTTACAAGAAGATTATGAGCCTACCTATAAAGAACAAATTCGTCAGCTTGAAGCCAAGAAAAATGAAATCTATGAAGCTTGGGACCAAGAGCGAGTCACTTTACAAAAACGTTTAAGAAGCCTACTCAATAAAAATATGTCCGGGGTCAAGACGGATAAAGAAAAACTCCAACAAGAGGTCGACACCTTAAAAGCAGAAATGAAAGCTCAGCTTGCTGAAGCCTCTTTTTTAACCAAATCATCGGTTGAAGAAAAATACCGTGCGCTGATTAAAGCAAAGGAAAAACGCCTTTATCAAGTATCGGATTTCGCGGCAGGTTCCGATGCGCTTACTCAGCAAACACAGTCTGAACAACAACTTCAAGATCAACTTCAAGTCTTAGGTGAAAACTTTCAGACCCGTATTGATATGACTCAAAAGCGGATTAATGAGCTTGAATCTGAATTAGCCGACCGTAGAAAATACGATGAAGAAATGCGCAAGAAATATCAGGCTGAGTTTAAACAATACAGCAACCAAGTTGCAAATAATAAATACAGCATTATTAAACGTGTTTCAAATCAAAAGAAGCAAAAACTCACTGAATATCAATCCATTCAAGAACAGGTCAAACTGATTGATGAAGAAATCTTTGTATTGAAAAAAGAGCAGACCCAAATCGCGCATAAAATTAATAGATTGGTCAATTCCAACCAAATTTACCGCATGTCCGCTTATATCGCAGACAAAGAAAATGCCATTGATGTTCCAAAATCAACCGTCGGTTTGGTTGCCTTAATCTGGTTCACGTCACTGGCTTTTATTTGTGCAGTAACCGGGATTTTCTTAGCCGTTGCAGGGATATACCTGCAAAAAACCTATGCTGAAAAAGAAGAGGAAGATCTGAAAGCTGAACGGAAGCAGGCGTTAGCCGAGCAAAGAGAAGCGACTACTGAGGAAGTTGCTAAACAACCCACAGAGAATCCGCAACCTGCTCAACGTTAAACGGCATTTTCAGAAAATACGAATGAAAATACGCATCTACTTTATTGGAGCCATTTCGTAAATCTATTACAATGGCTCCTTTTAGTTAATTGAGAAACGCGCTTGTCTAAACTGACAACCCTACAACTGCAACACTTTCGCAATATTGACCACGCCTCCTTAACATTGGGCGAAGGGTTAAATTTGATTGTCGGCGACAATGCTGCCGGAAAAACCGCTTTCATTGAAGCCATTTGGACGTTAGCTTCCGGTCGCTCCTTTCGAACGGCAAAACCTCAACAACTCATTCAGCAACACCAATCCGAACTGGTGTTGTTCTGCACGCTGGTCGAAGCCGAGCAAACGCACAAGATTGGGCTGGCCAGAACCACCGACAAAGTGACCTTAAAAATTGATGGCGAATTGGCGAAGACGCAGGCTGAAATGTCGGCTAAACTGCCGGTTCAGTTGCTCACGCCGGAAAGCCACCGACTATTAGAAGAAGGTCCTAAGGCACGACGTCAGTTTATGGATTGGGGCTGCTTTCACCATAATGCTGATTTCATTCATTTGTGGCGCCACTATCAAAGAGCGCTCAAACAGCGCAATCATGCATTGAAAAAAAGATTACCCGCCCCGCAAATTCAACTATGGAACGCCCAGTTGGTCGAATCCGCGGAAAAGATTAACCTCATTCGCGCTGACTATATTCACCAACTCACTCCCTACCTTGTCGAGTTTTGTCAGGCATTAATGCCTGAAATCACAGTGAAGCCTGAATGCCACTATCGACCTGGCTGGCCAAAGACAGCGGAAAGCTATCGTCAACTCCTCGCTGACAATTTTACCAAGGACTCGTTACAAGGCCATACTCAGTACGGCAGTCATCGGGCAGATATCAAATTTCGTTTCAACGGCCAAGACGCTTTGATGACCTTGTCGCGCGGGCAACAAAAGCTGTTTGTCTGTGCCCTGTTATTGGCGCAAGCCACCTTGTTCCAGCAACATAGCCATCAGCCGGTGATTATGTTGATTGATGACCTCCCCGCAGAATTGGATGCGAAACACCGTGAGACTTTATTGAAGTTACTTAACTTGCTGAATATTCAACATATTCTAACCAGTACGGCACAAGATTTAATCCCGGTACTGAATCCCGAAAATGCCAAAATCTGGCACATTCAACACGGAAAATTCACCGAACAGCCTTACCCCAGGCCTGGCTGATTTTCCATGTCATTCGCTTAAGAAAGATTGACGTTGTCGTGGATTTAAAATAGGCTTAACGTTTCTATTTATCACCCAAACCGATTATGAGCAAGATATTACTCGTTGAAGATGAAGCCTTACTGGTCGAGAATCTTAAAAAAAACTTAAACCACCAAAATTACATCGTGGATAGTGCGATGGATGGTGAAGAAGCTCTGTACTTGCTTAACGAATTTGAATACGACCTGATTATTCTAGATTTGGGTCTCCCCAAAAAATCGGGGCTTCAGGTTCTAGAGCAGATTAGAATCGACCAGAACCCGACATCGGTACTCATTTTAACGGCCCGCAACACATGGCAGGAACGAGTAGAAGGTTTAAAAAAAGGCGCTGATGATTACCTCGGCAAGCCCTTTCACTTTGAAGAATTACTTGCCCGAATTGAAGCACTCTTGAAAAGACCCGCACAACCTCAAGCACAATACTTAAGATTTCAAGATTACGAATTAAATTTAGAGTGTCGGGAACTCAAGGTCAAAGAACACCGTTTTTCCTTAACGAAAACGGAATTCACCTTAGTTAAACTGTTCTTATCACACCCTAATCGGGTCTTCTCCAAAGACACCTTAATGCACCGATTAGGCGACCAACATCATGATAGAGACAGCAATCTGATTGAAGTTTATATCCGAAAATTACGCCAGTATATGGGAAAAACCGCCATTGAAACTTTACGAGGCCAAGGATATCGTTTGGTTGGAGCACCTGCCAGATGAAGTCCATTGAAAAGCAACTGAACGGGTGGCTATCAATCAGTATTTTACTGGTATTTTTTGTCTTCTGGTGGATCTCGGTCTTTACCATTCATCACTTGACAGAAGACTATATTTTGACCCGTCTGCAACATGATACGACTTCCATTGAAAAACACCTCAATCGGGCGTCAACCGGACAAAGCTTACCTGTCATTGATTATGATGCCATCAACCCTATTTACGCCCAACCCCTTTCCGGACATTATTTTGTCATTCAATTAGGCCATCGCACTTTAAAATCTGATTCATTGCAAAATTACCCGTTATTTCTCAAAAAAAGTTCTGAACAAATTAGCCATTATGAAACCAAAGGTCCAGTTGAAGAAGCAATTCTTGTTCGGCGCTTCCAAACGACTTACCAGCAACAACCGATCACTTTATATGTAGCAGAAGATCATAGCCCGATACAGCGAACCCTACAAATTTTCGATCTGTTGATTGGAATTTTCGCACTGCTGACACTGACCTTACTTTACTGGGGACAAAAAACCTTATTGAGAAAAGGATTTAAGAAACTCGATCCCATTCATGAAGCATTGAAAAACTTACACAAAGGGGAAGCCTCGCAGCTTAAGGTAGAAGATTACCCAACTGAAGTGAGTGAATTAATTGAAAACCTGAATCAAGCAATGCTCAGCGCCAGTCATCAACTGCAAAAGTCACGCCAGTCAAATGCGAATTTAGCGCACAGCCTGAAAACGCCTTTGAATATGATCTACCAATTGTTAGATGATGTTGCGCTGAACGCGCATCCAGAGCTGCGAAAAACGTTACGAGAACAAGCCAAAAAAATTCATAACCGTATTGAAAGTGAACTCAAAAAAGCGCGGCTGGCCTCCAGCAACCTCTCGGTTCAACCTTTTTCGATCCTACATGACTTGCCGGATTTAACCCTGTCGATTCAACAGCTTTACCCCGACAAACAGCTTCACATCCAAAAAGCGCCTGACACACCGGACACCCTGCCCATTGAGAAAGAAGATGGTTATGAATTACTCGGCAACTTGCTGGATAATGCAGCCAAATTTGGACAACACAATCTATACATTACCTTCCACTCACGCTTAGATCAGAACACCAGACAACCCCATACCATCATTACCATTGAGGATGACGGATTCGGTGTGCCTGTCGAAAAAATTGCCGAGATTCAAACACGAGGACATCGACTGGATGAATCCATCGCCGGGCATGGAATCGGGCTTTCCATTGTGCAGCAAACGGCTGAAGCCTATGCGATTGACTTACAATTTGAAGCCTCTGAAAAAGGCGGCTTAAAAGTCACTTTAACCCTTTAAGCCGTTTCTTTTGCAAAAAACAGCCAGGCCTGGTTGTTTTTTTGGCTTTTTTTCAGCTTCAATTCAGTTTCATCCTTTAAGATAATCATATTCAATCAATTATAGGGTCTTTTAAATGAAAGCTACTCTGGTCTTTTTAAGCGCATGCACCTTAAGTGCGAATGTCTGGGCGGTGACTTACAGTGACTTGCTGCCCAAAGTCATCAACCAGCTTCCACAAAAACAGAAATTAATCGATTTCCAAGCGCTATCAAGTACGAACCAGACTGCAGCAGACAGCTGGATTGCCGGTGACGTTGCACTAAGCTTAAAACATGAAAATGATGCCTTAACGGGAAATCAAGGGTTTGAATCCTGGGAAGGGGGCGCCCGTTTTCCGATTTGGTTACCCGGCCAATCCGGCAGCCGTCAACAAATCGGTGAAGCTTATCAAGCTCTAAACCAAGTCGGTGGACAACAAATCCAACTCATGGCTTCCAAACAACTTCGTCAGTTAGTCTGGCAAACCAAAAAAGCGGAAGTCCGCTTAAAGTTTGCCCATAAAGATTTAAAACAAAGTCAAGCGCTGGTGACACTGGTTTCCCAAAAAGTCGATGCAGGAGAAAGTCCGAAATTCGATTTACTCTTAGCGCAGAAAGCGCTATTTAAAGCGGAAAAAAACGTGGCTGAAAAAGAAGCTGCCTATCAAGTCGCGTTACAAAACTATGCTCAATGGACACAACAAACCGAGTTACCTTCTCCGTTAGCCGAAACGTTGGAATCGCAAACCATCACGTTGGAACAGCATCCAGATTACCAAGTGCTACAAGCACAAGTTCAAGCTGAACAGGCCAAGCTCGAATTGGCCAAAGCCAGTCAACGCAGTAATCCTAGCGTGTATGTGGGGGCTAAAAATCAACGCGATAACCAGACTGCAGATAACAGCATGTTAATTGCAGAGGTCAGTTTTCCCATTGGCGTCGACCCCATCGCACCATCCCGAATTGCAGAACAACGCCAAGCCGTCTCGCAACGCCAAATTGCCCAAAACCAAGCCAAACAGCAACTGCAACTGAATTTGATTCAAGCCAAGGAAGCCTGGATCGCTGCTCAGAAAACAGAACAGTTGTCAAAACAGCAAAATACCTTATCTGATGAAGCCATGAAACTGGCCAAGATGGCCTATCGACAAGGTGAAACCTCGATTCAAAACCTGCTGTTGATGAAGCAGCAATATTTTGAAGACAAATTGAATTTTAAATTAGCCAAATTAAATCGCCTTGAAGCGATTGCCAACCTGAATCAAGCCTTAGGAGTGAGCCTAAAATGAAGTTTTTAAACCTGCCCTCAACCACTGTCCTGCACACCCTGCTATGGGTGTCCAGCTTGATGATGCCCTGGCAACTCCATGCCGCCGATACTTTGACCTTGGCACCTGAAAAACAGGCTTTTTTAGGCATTCAAACCGCCCCCGTTAAAGCACTCACTTCTTTTCAGGGTGCGAGCTTTCCCGGAGAAACGATTCTGCCACCGAACCAAACGTTTCTGGTGACCTCGCCTTTATCTGGCATGGTGACTAAAGTCATTCATATTCACGGCCCGGTTAAAAAAGGGGAAATCATCGCAGAACTCCAAAGCCCGGAATTACTCAACGCACAAAAGAATTTTTTGAATACCTTATCGGATTTAAAAGCCGCGCAAGCTGATTTGAACCGAGCCAAAAAGCTATCTCAAACCGGCGTGGTCTCTACCAAAAAATATCAACAAGCGGAAGCCAGCTTGAAAAAATATCAACAAATCACATTCCAACAACGACAAGATCTTGCTTTGTTGGGCATGGCCGACACGGCAATTAGCCAGTTGGAAAAAACAAGCCGTCTTCAACCTGCCATCATTCAAATCCGTTCACCTGTAGAGGGTGAACTCTACGATTTACAAATTCGAAGCGGGCAACGTTTAAGCACGAACCAGCCTATTATTTCAGTGGCGCAAATCACTCCCATTGTGGTTGAAGCAAAAATTCCATTACATACAGCGCAGCAGCTGATGATGGAGCAAACAGCACAATTGGTCACACCTCAAGTGAAAGGTAAAATCGAATACATTCCAGGATTCGCTGATCCGATGACACAAACGGTGAACGTTCATATCGAATTTGCCAACCAGGATCACAGCTTGCGTCCTGGACAGATGGTTCAACTGCATTTCATTTTCGATCAGCAAGAGGGTGATTATCTTTATCAGGTCAATCGCAATGCGATTAGTCAGTACGACAATCAGGATGTGATTTATATTCAGCAGGCGGAACAAATTAAAGTCATCCCAGTCGATGTACTGAATTTCACCCAGACACAGATGTTCTTCAAAACCGCTCAACCGTTACCACAAAATGCACAGGTCATTGTCAGCAGCACGTCTGCCGTCAAAGCCCTGTTAGACGTTTCCTCGGAAGGGGGTGAATAGTATGAGTCGAATGATTCAGTTTTTCTTAACGCAACGCATGCTGGTGGTGTTAGTGATTTTCGGTATTGTCTCCGGGGGGTGGATGGCGTTTCAAAAAACGCCGATTGATGCTTTCCCTGACGTCTCACCCGTTCAGGTCAAGGTCATCTTTAAAGCTCCTGGTATGACGCCCAGTGAGGTGGAACAGCGTGTCATCAACCCGCTAGAGATGGAATTACTTGGCATTCCGAATCAAGTCAGCCTGCGTTCATTAGGCAAATATGCCATTGCAGACATCACGCTGGATTTTAAAGAAGGCACTGATATTTACTGGGCGCGCCAACAGGTGTCTGAGCGTTTAGCCAAGATTGATTTACCAACAGGTGTTTCTGGCGGCATCGCCCCATTAACAACTCCTTTGGGTGAAATTTTCATGTTCACCATTGAAGGAGACACCCTAGACAACCAAGAAAAACGGAGTTTGCTGGACTGGGTGATTCGCCCCGCATTGCGCTCGGTTCCTGGGGTTGCGGACGTCAATGCTTTGGGTGGGTTGGTTAAGGTATTCAGTATTCAACCGGATTTTAACAAGTTACAAAGCTACCAGATTTCGGTCAACACGCTTGCGGATGCAGTCCGTCACAACAACCAAAATGATGGAGCCGGACGCCTTAATCAAGGTGAAGAGGTCTTACTGGTTCGAACAGAAGGCAACCTCACTTCCGTCCAGGATATTGAACAAATTGTCGTCCGTTATCAAAACGACGTGCCGGTAACGGTCAAAGACCTCGCGACCGTTAAAATTGACTCGCTATACCGTAATGGTGCTGTCACTCAAAACGGCGAAGCCGAAGCCGTGCAAGGCTTGGTGATCGGACTGCGCGGTGCCAATGCGAAAAAAGTGGTGGAAGACATTCAACACCGTCTGGTTGGACTTAAATCAGCCCTGCCTGATGGCATCTCACTCAGCGTTTTCTACAATCGAAGCGAACTGGTCAATAAAGCCATTTATACGGTTTCCAAAGCTTTGATTGAAGCGGTTGTGTTGGTCATTTTGGTCTTACTGGTCTTTTTGGGGAACATTCGAGCGGCCGTCACGGTGGCATTGATTCTGCCATTAGCCGCATTGATGACCTTTATTCTCATGAATCTCTATGGGCTTTCTGCTAACTTGATGTCACTTGGGGGCTTGGCGATAGCCGTCGGGATGCTGGTCGATGCCGCGGTCGTGGTGGTGGAAAACATCGTCACCACCCAAGAACGCGACAAAGCCAACTTGCCGAAACTGCATTTGATTTACCGTGCCTTACAGGAAGTGACGGTTCCGGTAGTCTCGGGTATCCTCATTATCATGACGGTCTTCCTGCCATTACTGACCTTGGAAGGGCTGGAAGGGAAACTGTTTGTGCCTGTTGCCTTGACCATTATTTTTGCATTGGGCAGCTCGCTCATTTTATCTTTAACGGTGATTCCGACCTTGTCTTCCTTTATTTTAGGCAAACCGTCACATAAAGAGCCCTGGTTGGTGAGAAAGCTGTCCAGTGCCTACCGTCCGGCTTTAAAATGGAGTCTTGCAAACGATAAGATTGTTATTGGTGGCGCGCTCATCGCCCTGACTTTTGCCGCCTTTGTCTATACTCAAGTCGGTAAAACCTTTATGCCGCAAATGGATGAAGGGAACATTATCCTACAGGTTGAAAAGATTCCCTCTATCGGTTTAAAAGAAACGGTGCGAATGGACATGCGTATCCAAAAACGCTTGCTAAAAGAAGTACCGGAAATCACCCGAATCGTTGCACGAGTCGGATCAGACGAACTGGGACTGGATCCGATGAGCTTGAATGACACGGATACGTTCATGGTGCTGAAACCGAAATCGGAATGGCGAATGGACACCAAAGAAGAACTGATTGCCGACATCCGCCGTGTCATGGAGCAATTTTTCCCTGGCATCAACTTTGCCTTCACGCAACCGATTCAAATGCGTGTTGACGAAATGTTGACCGGATCACGTGGTGACATCGCCATTAAAATTTTTGGCGAATCGCAGGAAGAGCTAACGGCGTTGGCGGATGACCTGGTCAAGCGAGTGGAGAAACTCCCCGGTGCGGTGGATGTTTACACCCCGAAAAACGAGGGACTGCGTTATTTGAAACTGAAAGTGAATCGTTTAATGGCAGGACGCCTCGGCCTATCGGTCTCTGAAGTGGAAGAGATCCTTCGCACACAAATTGACGGCTTACCGATCGGCACCATTTATGAAGGCATTCGCCAAACGCCTTTGATTATCCGCGGACCGGAAGCAACAAAAACCTCTAAACTGGAAATGTTGCAACAGCCGGTCAGTTTGAAGAATGGCCGCAGTGTGTTATTAAGCCAGTTGGTGGAGGCCGAAGAAGTCTCAGGTCCGGTTTCAGTCAGCCGTGAACAAGGTAAACGCTACTCAACCGTGATTGCAAATGTCACCGGGCGCGACTTGGTCAGCTTTGTTGAAGATGCTAAAAAGCAGGCCGCTGAAATGGATGCCCCTGCTGGCTATTATTTCGAGTGGGGCGGACAATTCGAAAACCAACAAAGAGCCGCGGCCAAACTGGCCGTGGTGGTTCCGATTGCGCTGATTTTGATTTTCATTATCTTGTTCAGCACTTTCCAATCCATCGCGCAGGCGTTGATGGTGTTGGTAAACATCCCATTCGCACTGATCGGGGGTATTATGGCACTTTGGATCACCGGAGAATATTTATCGGTTCCGGCATCCGTCGGGTTCATTGCTCTACTGGGGATTGCCGTCTTGAATGGCGTCGTCATGATCAGCTACTTTAACCAATTAATCGCGAATGGCTTAACGGTTGCAGAAGCGGTTGTTGAAGGGGCTTTAAGACGACTCAGACCCGTCTTAATGACCGCGTCAATTGCAGCACTTGGCTTGCTTCCGTTAGTGTTTGCGACGGGGGCGGGTTCTGAAATTCAGCGTCCGCTAGCCATCGTGGTCATTGGTGGGTTGATTACTTCAACCTTGTTAACACTGATGATTTTACCGATTATCTATCGACGCTTTGGTTTGAAATCTTTGGGACTTCCCTCTGAATCACAGGAGTCAAATACATGAATGCTGCCACCGAATCTTCCGCTTCAGTCACCCTGCAACTATTGATTGATCGTAAACTGCAACATGACCTCACGGATCAACTGCTGGTGTTAACCCCACCGGTTTCTTTCCAGCTTTACGAGGTCAAGTCTTACCACCAGCAACAAGCTTTGGAAACCACGTCGGAAAAGGTCTCTGGTTACCAGCCAAAGATCATACTGAACATTCAAACCACGGAAGCTCTTTACCCGGAAATACTGGCGCATCTCAAAAAGGAAGTGCCTCATACTCCGCTTCATTACCAAGTGTTTCCGTGCCTTGCACAGGGCATTTATTAACTTGCTTCAGCTTCCTGCTTAAAAATAGCCAGGCCTGGCTATTTTTAAGGCACAATATGTTTTTGTTCATGCAGAGCTTAATCGCTGTGAAAAAATCGTGTCTTTAATCAACCTGTTTCGACTTATTCTGCTTTCTATTCTTTGGAGCGTTTCCTTTTTGTTTTTAAAGCTCGGCGCTGCGGTCTTTGGTGCCGGTATCTTGATTGAAATCCGGGTTTTTTCGGCAGCGATATTGCTGACGCTGATTGCCTGGTGGATGAAACGTAAAATGGATCTCACGGAACATAAGACTCATTATGTCATAATCGGTTTTTTCAATTTAGCACTCCCCTTTACGCTATTCGCTTATGCCGCGCAGTTTTTAGATGTATCCTTAATGGCGGTACTCAATTCCTCTGCACCGATTTTTGGTGCTTTATTCAGTTTAATTTGGCTGAAAACCAAACTCACGCCGAGTATTTTTCTGGGACTATTATTGGGGGTCATCGGCGTGGTGGTTTTATCCTGGGAAGACTTGATGGTTCAAGATAACATTGATTGGCTTCCATTATTGGCCAGTATCGCTGGCGCGGCGTGCTATGCCATTGCCAGTGTTTATACCAAAAAAACCAGTAAAACCCTCTCCCCTTTTGATAATGCCCGCGGTACGCTGTGGGCTGCCAGCTTACTGATGTTACCCGCGGCGCTGTTGGTTCCCATTCAACACCCCCCTATGGCGATAGACTGGGTATGGGCACTCGCTTTGGGCGTATTATCCACTGGCTTGGCGTTTATGATCTATTTCAAAATCATCGAAGAAGAGGGGCCAATCAAAGCGTTGTCGGTCACTTTCATTATTCCGGTTTTTGGTGTGCTTTGGGGCTACGGATTTTTGGATGAAACCATTGGCTGGAACCTGTTAATCGGTGGCGGATTAATATTGCTGGCGGTCGCACTTACCAATGAATTGATTCGCTTTCGTTTTTTTAAAAAAAGTACGCTTAACAAGCCTCTCGACGGGTAACGCTGTCTGATTTTGCCAGACGCCACTCTAAACACTGAAGATAGCATGCGTAAAGTTAACACGCGCATCAAAAGGGCTTATAATAAGTCTTTAAGCTAATTCAGTTATTGGAGTTTTCATGCATCGCCTACTATTGCCTCTGTTGTTAACACTTTCGTTCTTTTCGTCAACCACTTTGGCGGATGATTATCGCGACACGGTCAAAATGTTTCAGGCATCCGATGCCCCTAGTGCCTTTTTTAAATCGGCTTACGGCTATGCGGTATTCCCCACCATTGGAAAAGCCGGTTTTTTCATTGGGGGCGCTTACGGAGAAGGCCGAGTCTATAAGCATAATAAATATACGGGGACAACGACCATGACCCAAGCTTCCATTGGATTTCAGCTCGGCGGTCAGGCCTATAGCCAAGTCATCTTCTTTGAAGATGCTCGCGCTTATAATGAGTTTACCAGCGGCAATTTTGAATTCAGTGCCCAGGCCAGTGCAATAGCAATTACGGCTGGCGCGTCAGCCGAGGCGGGAACCAAAGGCACAGGCGCGTCAGCCAGTGGCGGTCAAAACAACGCAGCCACTTCTGCTCATTACTACCGTGGCATGGCAACTTTCGTGATCGCCAAGGGTGGATTAATGTATGAAGCCGCTATCGCGGGTCAGAAATTCAGTTTCACCCCTAAATAAGGGGGCAGAAGGTGCGTGTTCTTGGTTATCTAACCCTTTTCTGCACAGGTGTACTCCTAACCGCCTGTGCCAGTTCTGTCACGCACCTTAATAACCCCAACCACCAATTCTCGGCCTCTTCTCTACCTGCTTTCAACACGCTTTATGACTATCATTTAATTGAAACCAAGACCAATCAACCCATTACGTTCAGTCAAATGGTCGAGCAACTCAAACAAAAAGAGGTCATCTTTATCGGCGAGTTTCATGGTAACCACGCGTCTCATCTGTTGGAAGCGCAATTACAAGCGGCACTTTATCAAACACATCCCAATCAAATTCTCTCTTTAGAACAGTTTAATCGCGATCAACAGCCGATTCTAAACCGTTATTTAGACAATACCATTGGCGAAAAAACTTTAATAAAGGAAGCCCCTGCCTGGCCAAATTATGCCGGTAGCTATCGGCCATTGGTTGAATTTGCCAAGCAACACTTTTTACCGGTGATTGCAGCGAATGCCCCTTCCCAAATTGTACGCTGTGTGGGAAGACAAGGCACAGACTACCTTCACAAGCTCCCACCCAATGAACGTGCGTTGATTGCCAAAACCCCTTTTCTGACCACCTCTGCTTATACCGAAAAATTTAACCAATTTTTAACTGAAAAAATGGGGATCGCGCAGCCGGATGCCCATACAAATGACCATCAGAACAATCGTTTATTAGCGCAACTTCTGAGAGACAATACAATGGCTGAAGCCATTAATCAGGCTTTAAAGCAATCGCCAGGAGCGCAAGTACTTCATATCAATGGTGCATTCCACAGCAATGACTATTTAGGCACTGTCGCCGCCCTAAAACGGCTTAACCCGGCGCTTAACATTGCTGTGATTAGCCCAATTCGCGTGACTGATCCACAAGCCCCAGCCTATCAAACATCGGACTTAACTTTGGGCGATTTCTTATATCTCCTTCAACCTCAACCGATAGCCTATGTTCAGGCTTCAAAACGCCAGGCAGCTTTCAAGGCCATGTTTAAAGACGCCGCGCAAAAACCTTGCCGCTAACCGAATACGTCTGTTGGTTTCATGTGAAACACCTTAAGACAATGATCTTTTCTCTAAACCAGGCCTGGTTAAATTTTAGGCAAATATACGGGGAATAGGCAAAAACAATTTCGCTTTATCCATCCCTTTTCTTTCTTCCAGTATAAAATTTATTTTTACTTTAAATTCAATAAGTTAAATCCTGCAAACTGGACACACTTTAACTCCTACAAAAAAAGACAAATTATGGTAAAATTGTCTGGCTAATTTTGCACGCTAACCCCCTAAAAAATAATACATTGAAGATACTCATTTATGACTCAAGAAGCTGAAAACCCGATCCAACCAGAATATGATTCTTCCTCGATTAAGGTTCTTAAAGGACTTGATGCCGTTCGTAAACGCCCTGGAATGTATATTGGTGATACCGATGACGGCACAGGCCTGCATCATATGGTTTTCGAGGTAGTCGATAACGGGATCGATGAAGCCCTTGCCGGACACTGTGACAAAGTGGTCGTCACCATTCATACCGACGGTTCTGTCTCTGTCTCCGATAACGGTCGAGGCATCCCGGTTGACATTCATGAAGAAGAAGGTGTTTCAGCTGCAGAAGTCATCATGACCGTTCTTCATGCCGGTGGGAAATTCGATGATAATTCCTATAAGGTTTCCGGCGGATTGCACGGGGTTGGGGTTTCAGTTGTTAACGCCTTATCAGAAGAGCTTCATCTGACGATTAAACGTGAAGGTCAAGTTTGGAAACAAACTTATCGCCACGGTGTGCCGGACGAACCGCTAAAACCAGTTTCTGAAACAGATGAAACAGGAACAGAAATTCGCTTCCTGCCCAGTAAAGAAACCTTCACACAAACCGAATTCAGTTTTGACTATTTGTTAAAGCGCCTTCGTGAACTTTCTTTCTTGAACTCAGGCGTACACATTGAGCTGCTCGATAAACGCGATGATCGTCATGAAGTTTTTGAGTTTGAAGGGGGAATCCGTGCATTCGTTGACTACATCAATGTCAATAAAACCCCAATTAACCAAGAAGCGTTTTATTTTTCAACCGTTAAAGACGACATTACCGTTGAAGTGGCTATGCAATGGTCTGAAGCATATCAGGAATCGATTTTCTGTTTCACCAATAACATTCCTCAAAGAGATGGGGGAACACATTTATCCGGTTTCCGTGCCGCTTTGACACGTACCCTGAATCAGTATGCTGAAAAAGAAGGGCTGACTAAAAAATATAAAATGAGCGTATCGGGTGATGATGCACGTGAAGGGCTCGCAGCAGTCATCTCGGTTAAAGTCCCTGATCCGAAGTTTTCATCACAAACCAAAGATAAACTGGTGTCTTCTGAAGTAAAAACGGCCGTCGAAACGGCGATGAACGAAAAACTTGCCGAATACCTGATGGAAAATCCAAAAGATGCCCAGTCTGTCTTCGCTAAAATCGTTGATGCCGCTCGCGCTCGTGAAGCTGCTCGTAAAGCCCGTGAAATGACACGTCGCAAAGGGGCGCTCGACATTGCAGGTCTGCCTGGAAAACTAGCCGATTGCCAAGAAAAAGATCCGGCATTGTCTGAACTCTATCTGGTGGAGGGTGACTCAGCCGGAGGGTCTGCCAAACAAGGGCGTGACCGTCGTACTCAAGCCATCCTACCACTCAAAGGGAAAATCCTGAACGTTGAAAAAGCACGTTTTGATAAAATGCTGGCTTCCGTAGAAGTAGGCACCTTGATCACGGCTTTAGGCTGTGGCATCGGCCATGAAGAATATAACCCCGAAAAGCTACGTTATCACCGCATCATCATCATGACAGATGCCGATGTCGATGGATCTCACATCCGAACACTGCTGTTAACTTTCTTCTACCGTCAAATGCCGGAATTGATTGAGCGTGGTTACATCTATATCGCTCAACCTCCTCTTTATAAAGTGAAGAAAGGTAAGCAGGAAGCTTACTTAAAAGATGATGCTGAACTGGAAAGTTATTTACTTCAATCTGCTTTAGACCAAGCCGCTTTGTGGACCTCTAAAGAAGCGCCAGCGATTCAAGAGGTGGCTTTAGAAACTTTGGCGAAAAGCTTTTTGCAAACCAACCGCATCATTGATCGTCTGGCACGCCGTTTCAGCAAAACGTTTTTAGAACTCATGCTGGATTTAAGCCCGATAGATGTTGAAACGTTAAATGATTATGCTGCGTGCGAAAAATGGATTGCCGAAGCGCTTCCTCGCCTACGGGCACTTGGCGAAATTCAAAAAGTGGAATACCAATTACAAGTTGAGCCGGCATTACAGGGTGAAACACAATTCCAAATTCGTTTACAACAACGCGAGCATGGCACATTAACATCGCAAGTGTATGACGAAGATTTCTTCGCAGCGGCCGAATATGAGCACATTGCCAAAGTGGCTAAACAACTGAAAGGCTTGCTGTCTGAAACCGCCTATATTCAACGCGGTGAAAAGCAGGAAGACGTATCAAGCTTTAAAGAAGCAATGGACTGGTTACTCAGCGAAGCGAAGCGAGGTCAAAGCATCCAGCGTTATAAAGGTCTAGGGGAAATGAACCCGGAACAGTTGTGGGAAACGACCATGAATGCAGAAGCCAGACGTTTATTACAAGTCACGATTTCAGATGCGGTTCAAGCCGATCAAGTATTTACAACGCTGATGGGAGATGAAGTTGAACCTAGACGTAACTTCATTGAATCTAATGCGTTAAAAGCTGAAAACATTGATGTGTAAAAACACATCATTTTCTGCAATGTAATAAAAATAATCGAAATTTACTTTAAGAAATAAGTGAAATCGATTCTAATACCCCAAATTTATTTTTAAACTTTAAAACTTGGCGCTCGTTATGAGGCTAAGTTTATAGCTGAACCTGATGGAAAAGCTATAAAAACGATAGGAGACGGATATGTCAGTAGAACATCCAATTGTCACAGTAACAGGCTCTTCAGGAGCAGGAACTTCTTTTGTTAAGCGTGCGGTAGAGAAAATTTTCGATCGTGAAAACTTAAACGTTGCGATTGTTGAAGGAGATAGTTACCACAAATACAACCGTGCAGAAATGAAAGAGAAAGTGGCTAAATCAAAAGAAGACGGTGGCCCGGTTTTAACGCATTTTTCTGAACATGCAAATGAATTCGCTGAATTGGAAGCCCTTTTCAAAGAGTACAAAGAAAATGGAACAGGCAAACAACGTTATTATATTCACAGCGATGAAGAAGCTGACGAACATAATGCTCGTCTAGGCACTAACTTCTCTTCCGGTGAATTCACGCCTTGGGAACCGATTCCAGAAGGAACGGACGTCCTGTTCTATGAAGGGCTTCACGGCATGGTGAAACGCATGGATCACGGACCTAAAGAAGGGATGCACAATGTTGCACAATATGTCGATTTAGGGATTGGAGTTGCACCTTCTATCAACATCGAATGGATGCAAAAAATATATCGTGATACGTCTGAACGTCCTTATTCAGTTGAACAGGTACGTGATGTTATTCTTGAGCGTATGCCAGATTACATTGAAACCATCGTCCCTCAGTTCCACCGTACGCATATTAACTTCCACCGTGTCCCATTAATTGATACGTCGGATCCATTCTCAACCATGTCGCAAGATGCTCCAATGGGACCGGCACCGGAAGATTCATTGATCATCTGTCACGTCCGTCATCAAGATATTGACTTGGAAGCGGTTAAAACCAAAATTCCAGGGGCTTTCCTTCAAAACGAAGAAACCTTGGTTTGCGGTGGTCAGTATATGGTTGAAGCAATGGACTTGATGATGACTCCGATCATTCAAAACCTAATTGCTAAAAAGCGTGCTGCTATGGCAAAATTGAACGGTTAAGTTTTAAATGACCGACAATAAAAAACCCGCTTTAGGCGGGTTTTTTATTGTCTAGCCAAACAGCCTCTATTTAAGAATTGCCGTTGTCGCTTCCAACTGAATCGATTCTCCCAATCTCGCTTCAATTTTACGTTTCACCGTATCAATTTGATCGCTCTTAAGGGAATGCTTTGACAACAGCTTAACCGATACATAAATCGGATCATCATTACGAATTCTAACCTCTTTCAATACCACGTCTTCAATAGCCAAGTCTTTCAATGCCATGGCGGCGCGCTGTTCCGTCACCAAACCCTTAAAAGCAAACCCTAACGGAATGCTGATGATTACCACAAAAGCCAACGATAAAACCAATCCTTTTTTGGCCAAATGAAAGGGACTGAACCCCATTATCAAAAAGGTTGCCGCCGCTGCCAAGACAATCCCGACCAAGTTTGTCATAAACAACAAGAAAGCCCCCGAAAAAATACTCCAATCCCACCAGCCTATTCCTATAGCCGACACCCCTAGAGGCGGTACCAATGCAACCGCAATCGCCACCCCGGCCAAACTCTTAGCAACTTCTGAGCGTGCACTGGCATAGGCAGCCGCAATGCCTGAAATAATCGCCACGCCCAAATCCAAGATGGTTGGGCTTAATCGAGCACTGATTTCCGAATTCACTGTGTATAACGGCGTTAATAAGGTCAATAAGGTGCCAAAAAAGAGGGACAACACGATACCGATAAACAACGTTTTCGCACTGGTGGTGATTAGATCGCCATTCTGACGTAACACCCCCATTGAGAGCGACACAATCGGCGACATTAACGGTGCCAGAATCATTGCCCCGATGATCACCGGAGAAGAATTAGCAAACAGTCCGACTGTGGCCAACAGAATCGCCAACACCATCAACACCAAATAAGCTTCCGATGCCTGAGCATTTTCTTTCAAGGTCATAAAAACTTCTTTGACCTCTTCTTGATCGGCATGATGAATCAAAGGTAAATGTTGCGTCACCAGTTCTTTAACCACCTGCCCTTTGGGAAGGCGATCAACTCGAACGGATTCTTTCTGATCCTGAGAACTGACTTTTTCCGGCAAGGTATTGCTTAAGACGTTTAAAGCATCACTTTCTACTGCCACATGAACGGTTTCAGCATTATGCGGCACGCCATCAATACTAAAATCCAGTAAATCGCTACCGTTAACCTTCAAACTTTCTGTCTTGATGTGTCCTAAATAGTTTGGCAAAATGCCTTTAGCAAACACTTTTTTGGGTAAAACACGCGTTAATAGAAAATGCAGCACTTCAGAAATGCTTCGAGGCGCCAAAATCACTGCATTCAAGGTCGCTTCATCTTTTTCAGTTTCCCCAACCACCCTTTTTGTAAATTCACTGTTGCCAGGTCGATAAACAATGGTGATGCCTAAAGCCGCGGTATTCACCTGATTCTGTTTGCTGGTTAAAAAGTGGTAAGGAAGCAGGCAGGTTTTCTTTAAGTTGAAGGTCAATAACGCTAAATTTTTAAACTTACACCATAAACTTTCATCGACCAAAGCAGCCGGCTTCATAATGTCAGGGTTCCCAATCATCACCGTGCCGAGTACGACCTGATGATTACATAACATCAAATCAGCCGATTTAGGTTCCGTGGCCGCCAAAATATCCTCTATGGCGTCAGACGGTTTTTGAGGAATATAAAATGCGCGGTAAGCACGCACCATTTCAGGATGTGGAATCAATCCAATCTGCCACTTTTCAGTTGAGGCAACAGGGAGTATTTGACATAAGTCTTCATCGCCCAACCAGGTTAAGACGGGAACTGACGGCGACAAAGTCTCTAAAGACTGACCATGATAAGGCACCCATTCACACGTGTCTGGCAATAATGGTTTAATTTCTTGTTCAAAAACATCTGAATCAATTTTAGCGTCATATAAAACCAAGTATTTTTTTGTCACCTTCTACTCCTAGGCAATTCATCTTGATGACTCCCTTAAGGAGCGCATAATGCATAAGACTTTAGCATAAAGTCTCTCGTTTGGGTTAATGGATAAAATGCTTAAACCAACAATGGAGGAATTATTTACTTTTTTATTGAACCCTTTAAAGGCATAATTAAATCCATGATGATTAAACTGGGTTTTATGTGTTTGTTTTGGGGATTTTTCAGTGGCTTTGCCATTGCCAAAGGTCAACAAACCCTGCCTAAATGGGAGTTCGGTCTAGGTCCGGCTCTGCTGTCTTACCCTGATTACCCTGGTTCGAAAGAACAAAACAATTTAATTCTTCCGTTTCCTTATATCACGTATCGTAGTCCTGACTTTACGATTGACCAACGCGAAATTAAAAAACCGCTCTATGAAATTCAGAACATTGAATTAGATTTAAGCCTCTCTGGAACGGTTCCGGTTTCCAGTAAGGATAATGCTGCGCGAGAAGGGATGGCGGACTTGGACGGTTCTGCAGGGATTGGCCCCGTCATCAAAGTGAGTTTGTATCAGAACAACTTGAATCAAATAAAATTAGAGTGGCCTGTCCGATGGGTTTTGGCAACCGACTTTCGTTCCATTCATGAAGAGGGGTTTGTCACCTCACCCGGATTATATTATTACTATCGTCAAAATTTTACCCAGAACCAACGGATCAAAATCACTTTTCAAATGAATGCCAACTTCGCCACAGCCAAAAACAATAATTATTTTTATGGCGTAAAGCCCAGTGAGGCAACAACTACCCGACCAGCTTATCGTCCGACAGGCGGGTTTTCAGGAATGCTTTACGGAATGGGGTTAAGCTGGCATGTTGGAGAGTATTGGGTGGGCGCTTTCTATCGGTTGCGTGACTTGAAAAACACCGTTTTCGAAAACAGCCCGTTAATCGAAACGACTCGATCTGAAACCTTTGGCTTAACCATGACATGGAATTTCTATACGTCCGATGAAACCGTTCAAGGATTGGAATAACATGAAAAACATTTTTGGGTCTGCATTAGTCTTAGTCGCCATTTTGTCGTTGTTGGTTTTCTCAACAGGCTGGTTACGAGACCTGATGCAAATCTCATCACTGCTTGTATTGTCTGTTATTTATACTTTATTTATAAGCAGCTTAAGGCCTCATCAAACCCCTTTAATAAGCCGATATGCTATTCTAATGGAACCTGAAATCGGGGATAAAGAACTTCGCTATACTCGAAAAGTCACTTGGGCATGGGTCATTCTATTAAGCTTATTCTTTATAATAAAAACTGAAGTCCTTTTTTTCAACGCCGAATGGCACATCTTGCAATATCGGCTGAACCACTCTCTGGAAGTGTTGTTCCTGTTAAGTTCGGGTTTTCTATTCATTGGCGAGCTCTATCTAAGACGCTGGATTTTTCCAGAAAAAACACATGACTCACTAATACAATTTATTCAAAAAACCTGTCATATCTCATTAAGAGATATTTGGAAATTTAAACGTCCAGAATCCAAATGAGCTCACCACAAAATCAACCAGATGCTTTATAATTACGGTATTATGTTATGAACAAATACTTATGCGCTTTCCGATCCAAATCACCGCTTCGACTTTAGTTTCCTCAATGGGGTCTGGTATTCAAGCCCATATTGACGCATTTAAAGCAAAACAAAGTGGTTTAAAAAAAACCGTTTCTTCGTTTGACACCAAGCTGGATGCTTTCTATGGCGAAGTCGAATGCCTTCCAGAGATAAGTCTTCCCAAACACTTAGCGCCCTATTTTTGTCGAAATCACCAATTAGCCTGGCGGGCATTACAAACAGATAATTTTTCTGAACAGGTACGCCGCTTAGCCCATCAATACGGCGCGCACAGGATTGGTATTGCCCTGGGAACCAGTACCTCCGGTATTCTGGAAACTGAAAAAATACTGGCTGAAAAAGAAACGAACGGTGCCTTTTCGAACACCTACCATTATGACGCCACCCACCGAATGAATGCGTTAGCCGATTTTTGTGCCGAAGCGCTCAATGTTACAGGCCCGAGAATGATTATTTCTACCGCTTGTTCATCCAGTGCAAAGGTATTTGCATCGGCTTCTCGCTGGATCGATCATGATCTGGTTGATGCGGTCGTTGTGGGTGGCGTCGATACATTATGTCTCACCACGATTCATGGCTTCAATGCACTGGGGCTGATTAGTCAAGAGATTGTAAGACCGCTTGATCAGGCTCGAGATGGCATCAATATTGGAGAAGCGGGTGGGTTTATGTTGTTGGAAAAAGCTGACCCACAGCAAAACAAGATTCAATTGAGCGGGTTTGGCGAAACCAGTGACGCCTATCACATATCAGCCCCGCACCCTCAAGGCGAGGGAGCACAAAAGGCTATGCAGCAAGCTTTAAAAATGGCAAATCTGTCTGCTGATGACATTGATTATTTAAACCTGCACGGCACAGGAACGCCCAGTAATGATTTAGCGGAATCCCAAGCTGTGCGAACAGTCTTTTCCACTCCCCCCCCTCTTTTAAGCTCTACTAAAGGCTTTACTGGTCATACTTTAGGTGCTGCCGGCATTACTGAAGCGATTTTTTGCCAAATCGCATTACAAGAACAGATGGCGTTGCCAAATTTAAATCTGAAGATTCTAGACGAACGTTTATCTTTAAGCCCTGTGCTAGATTCTCAACCCGCGACCATTCAACATTGCATGAGCAATTCTTTCGGCTTCGGTGGCAACAATGCCTCGCTTGTGTTCAGCTTAGGAAAGCATTCATGATTGCCTATATTGAAAGTATCGGACTTCAAGCGCCCGGCTTAGAGGGCTGGCAAGATTCTCTTCAAATCCTGTTAGGTAAAACGCCTTATGAGTCCTTGCCGCTCTCAAAATACAGTCCGCAGTTTTTGCCAGCTAATGAACGTCGAAGAACCACCCCGACTATTAAGTTAGCATTAAGAACTGCCGAAGCAACGGTTCAAAACTACACCCATGCGGATATTGCAAGCATGCCGACTTTATTTTGTTGTGTGGATGGCGATACTGAAATTTCTGCAAAAATGACTCGTGCGATTTTGCAGGATGAACCGATGGTCTCTCCGATCCACTTCCATAACTCCGTGCATAATGCACCGGCAGGATATTGGATGATAGGTCAAGGCAATCAGCAGGCTGCCTCTGCTATTTCGGCCGGTCAATACCAGATCGGTAATAGCTTGATTGAAGCCATGTCTCAACTGCATGAAACCACCCCCAAAATGCTTTTGGTGATGTATGACTTACCGATTGACCCAATCATAGAAACCTATCAGCCCGATATACAGCCTTTCGGGGTCGGATTAGTCATAAGCCTTCAAAAAACTGAAAAATCACTGGCCAAACTTGAACTGAACTTGAACCCTGGCCAGAAGAACCCGCCAAGAGAGGAATGGTTCGGAGAAAACAGCGCGGCGCAATTGTTACCTCTACTCAAAACGCTAGCGCAACGACAGAACGGTACATTTCATTACCCCTTATCCGACGCCCTACATGCCACACTTTCCATCGCGACTTTGGAATGATGATGGCGCAGCCCCTGTACACATTTGATGAGATCAATCAATTCATTCCACATGAGGGAGAGATGTGCTTATGGGACAGTGTTTTAGCATTTGACGAATTCAGCCTTCGTTGTCGAACGGCACGCCATTTAGCCCATATGCACCCGCTTAAAACAAACGGATGCTTGTCCAAACTTCACTTAATTGAATTTGGTGCACAATCTATCGCTATTCATGGCGGCTTACTCAGCCAACAGGGTTTAAAAACCCCCAGGCCTGGCTATTTAGCCAGTGTAAAAAACATCCATTTTGGAACATTTAACGACCAGACTCCTCACATTTACTGCCATTCAAATCAAATAATGTCAGATAACCAGTCGAAACTGTATCAATTTGAATTAACAGATAACGAACAACGGTTAATTTGCGTCGGTCGAGCTTTGGTTATTCACCCAGAAATACAAGAGGATTAAACTATGGTTCCCCAGAAACGAGCCCTGATTACGGGCGGAAGTGGTGACATCGGTTCTGCAATCGCTAAACAACTCGCACAAGACGGTTTTGAAATCATTATTCAAGCCAATCACAATTTATCTAAAGCCGAAACCCTTGCCAAGGAACTGAATGCAAAAGGATTCAAAGCCTCCGCTATTCAATTTGATGTCACCGATCCTAATCGTGTGACGCCTGCCCTGGAAACGCTATTAGAAAAAGGCGCCATTGATGTGATTGTTAATAATGCCGGAATACACGATGATGCTGTCATGGCTGGTATGTCACCTCAACAATGGCAGAAAGTCATTGATGTCTCGTTAAATGGATTTTTTCATGTCACTCAACCGCTTTTGCTGCCGATGATTCGGCAACGCTGGGGTCGCATTATCAATATTGCCTCCATCGCGGGTGTCACGGGGAACCGGGGTCAAACAAACTATGCCGCCGCAAAAGCCGGATTGATTGGTGCCAGTAAATCGCTTGCACTGGAACTAGCTTCCCGGAAAATTACCGTCAACGTCATTGCGCCTGGCATTATTGAAAGCGAAATGACCCGTCACATTTTTCCTGAAGAAGTGATTAAGAAAGCCGTTCCGATGCAAAGAGCCGGACAACCTGAAGATATCGCCTATGCCGCAAGTTATCTGGCCTCCGATAAAGCTAATTACATCACCAATCAAATCCTAAACATCAATGGCGGCATGATTTAGAATTTCGTCATATTACGTAAATTAATTTCATAAAAATTGTAGCCGTTGATTAATTTCTCCTGTTGAAGGTGCTAAACTGAGAATAGGTGAATGAATTACGCTAATTTACAAAGAAACTAACTAAAAGGAAGGAGAATCAATGTTAGCATTTATCCAAAAAAATGGTTTTTTAGCCGCTATCGTGATATTCAGTGTCGTCTTATCGGCTTGTGGTCGTACAGCCCCTATTAAAAACCTCGAATCACAACCTGTACCAACGAACATTACGTCGGCTGATGAAGTCAAAAAAGCGATTAAAATTGCCGGCGTAAGTTTAGGGTGGGTGATCACAGAAAATGGTTCCAATAAATTAAAAGGGGTTCTGAATCTTCGCTCACACCAAGCAATCATTTCAATTCCTTATTCAACGAAAGAATACAGTTTAATTTATCAATCCAGTGTCAACTTAGACTATGATTCTTCTGAAAAAACCATTCACAACAACTATAACGGCTGGATTCAAAATCTGAACAACAACATCCAAGTTCAACTCAGTGGAATGTAAAAATAAATGCTGCGCTTAACATCCAGCGCAGCACTACAAAAGATCGACAAAGATGGTTTATTCACACTGTCTCTGTCGATCTTTTTTATTATCATCACACTGGGACTTTCATGGTTTTATGTGACGAGGCAGATTTTTCTAACCGCTAAAAAGGCTTCTTCAACCAGTCATTCGAACACCCCTCTTATTGTTTTTGGAAAACAATTAACCCAAAATCAAATTGACACGGATTACCAGCTCAGACTAGACCGAACTTTGATCTTAATTGAACAGGCTCCTACAGACTCGATCATCTTGCTAGGTGGCATGACACATGACAACCAACTTTGCGAATCCGAAGCGGCTCAATGCTATCTTTTACAGCAACATCCTGACCTGTCAAGTCGACTTATTTTAGAAAAAACATCTCGCAATACGCTTGAAAATCTTCGGCAGGCAAAACAATATTTACGCGCTCGACAGCAAACTTTAGATGTCAGACTGGTTTCCAACCGTTATCACCTTTACCGATGTAAACGCATAGCGACACAACTGGAATTTAACGCTGAAATAGTTGCGGCGGAAACCCATTTTGTTTTTTCTTGGCAGAATGGTTACAAAATCGTTATAGAAGGATTTTTTTATCACTGGTATCATACAGGCGCTTTCATCAGCCACTTACTTAACAACCAAAGAATGCTTTCAAAGATAACATGATTATATGATGCCTACTCAATTCGCCATTCTCATTCCTGCCTATAATGAAGCTGCCACCATATCAGGTGTTATCGAGGCATCTTTACAATTTACTCCCCATGTCATTGTGGTCAATGATGCCTCACAAGATGACACTTCCAGAGTGGTTAAGCAGACTCCCGCACTCTTGTTGGAACATTCGGTTAATAAAGGAAAGGCGAGCGCACTGTTAACCGGGTTTCAAAAGGCCATTGAGCTGGATGTGGACTATGTCATCACCTTGGACGGAGACGGTCAGCATAACCCTAACAACATCCCTTTATTGGTCAATGCCTTTAAAGCTTACCCAGATCACCTCATTATTGCAGCACGATTGGAAAACCGTGAAAATGCGCCCAAAGCAAGACTCATCGCCAATAAAATCGCTGACTTTTGGGTCGGGTGGGCTGCCTCCTGCTCAATTGCAGATAGCCAATCAGGGTATCGACTTTATCCAACCGCGCTATTAACGCAACTCAAAACTCATTCACCCCACCTTTCTGGCTTTGTTTTTGAAAGCGAAGTTTTGATTGATGCCGCTGCCAAGGGATTTCAATGTATTTTTGTACCGATCGCTTCTTGTTATCCGGAACTCAGACGTGCCAGCCATTTCCGCCCCGGATTCGATATTACTCAGATCACTTTAATGGTGGCTAAAAAATTGCTCGCAAAAGGACTAAACCTGCCAGGCCTGGTTAAATCACTTACCCGAAAACCCATTATTTTTAATCCTGCCAAATGATAGCTTGCCGACATATTCATGGCATTTCCGCCATGCTCAAGGCTGAATCAGATTTGCCATATCAGAAAAACCACGCCGCTGAAGTTCAGTTGCCGATTCCGCTTTTAAACATTCTCACGGAAAGCTTTTATAGAGCATGAATTTCTGATCAAACGACCTGAAACACAGCGGATTTCAATCAGATTTGATAAACTTATGACTTTCGTTCTTTTCAAAAGGAAACTGGCTTGAAGTATTGCGATGTCTTTATTATTGGTGGAGGACCCGCTGGTTCTATTGCGGCTGCAAAACTCGTTCAATCAGGCTATACGGTCAAGCTGGTAGAACGCCAAGTTTTTCCTCGCTTCGTTATTGGTGAATCGTTATTGCCCCGCTGCAATCAATTGTTGGCCGAAGCCAATTTACTGGATGCCATACAACAAGCCAATTTTCAATTCAAAGGCGGGGTCGCTTTTGAGACAGAGCAACATTTTGAAATTTTTCACTTTGAAAACAATCTCGGAGAGCCTTTCAACAGCTCTTTCCAGGTCAAAAGAGAGACTTTTGATCATGCATTATTGAAAGAAGCCGAACGCATGGGAACGGATGTTGAATTTGAATCCGAAGTCATTGCTTATGATGCTGAAAAGAATATCGTCACCGTTAAAACCAAAATGGGTGATATCGAAACCTATCAAGCCAAAAAAGTCATCGATGCGTCCGGCTACGGCCGTGTTTTACCCAGACTGCTTAACCTTGAAGCCAAACCAAAGCTGGCGCTCAGACGTGCGACCTTTTGCCGTGTCCAACACGACATCCGCCCTACCGATGGCACAGAAGGTTATATTTACGTCGATATTCACGGTAACAATGATGCCTGGATCTGGAACATTCCTTTTAACGATGGTATCACTTCGGTCGGGATTGTCTGTACCGAAGAATATTTTCAATCTTTCAACATGACGGATACTGACTTCTGGAACCATATTATCGCAACCAATCCCTGCGCCCAAAAGCGGTATGTGAACGCTAAAAAAGTCAATGAGGTCGGGTCACTCAGTGGCTATTCCGCAGCGGTTAAAAAACTGTATGGCGATCACTTTGTGTTGGTGGGTAACGCCTCTGAATTTCTGGATCCTATCTTCAGCTCCGGCGTCACTTTGGCGCTTGAATCCGGTTCCTTGGCGGCGGACTTAACCTTAAAGGAGCTACAGGGAAATACCGTAGACTGGCAAACTGAGTATGAAGATTACATGATGCGAGGCATTAATGTGTTCAGAGAGTTTGTAGAGTCGTGGTATGACGGGCGGTTACAAACCATTTTCTTTACCGAGGAGAAAGACCAAAAAATTAAACAAGCCATCACCTCCGTACTCAGCGGTTATGTTTGGAATGAAAAAAACTTTTTTGTTAAAAACCCTGTTCAAGCGGTCAGCACACTGGTTGCGATGATAGAAGCGCGTTAGCCGGGTAGACAACCCATTCATTTATACGCGATTTTGTAATCGGGTTAAGCCATAGACCCACAAAACCCCAATAACTAACGTTTGCCCAATCGCAATGAGAATAGGAATTTCGGTGAATAATAAAAACCCAAATGATAAAACTGTTGTCAATAATGCAATATTGACGGAATGCAAACCGCCCTTGATATAACGAGCGCGATGACCAAACAGACTGTAATCAATACCGATGGCGATCACCAGCAAGCTCGCGAGTAGATGAAAAACCGTAACTTGCTGACCCAGCAATATCAGCGTGACCAGCGTCAATGCCACCCCTGTAACAACCGGCATTAAAATCTGCCAGGCCTGGTTGATATTGCGCCGCTGAATACTTAAAAACATCCAAAATACCAACAATAAAGCGGCAATTACCCACAACAATTGGGACCGAAGTTCACTGACCAAATCCTCCACCAAATGTCGTTGGTTGAAATACAGTAATGAATGGGCTTGAGCCCATTGCGCTATAGCCCTATTATCAACCACACCTTGTAACAGAATTTTACCGATCACCCCCTTTTCATTCTCTGAAACCAAGAGTGGCAATAAAGCTTGTTGCCAATCCAATGCCAAAGGTTTGAAGGTTTCTAACGTCAAGGGTTTTAAGGCTTGGTTACGGCTAATTGCTTCTATGAATCCACCAAAATACTGTACGCTCAAAGGGGTGTCGGTTTGTTGTAATGCATTGATGAGTGCCTGTTTATCCGGCAGCGCTTGTTGTCGCTGCCTTTGCAAAGATTGACTTGGCAACCAGTTTGCTAAAGTCAAAGTCCCCGAAACCATCCCTTGTTGTCGTAATTGCACCAAAGACAGATGCAAAGCTTCTTGCTGCTGTAATAAAGCTTCTATCGAGTCTGCCTGCATCACCAAAAATTGTGACGCTTCCGTTTGCTTAAACTGTTGTCTCAAAGCACCGTCTTGTTGTAATAGCTTAGAAGGAACGGGGCTTAGATTGGCAAGGTCATCCTGCCAGGAAATCGGTTTCATCCATAATACCCAGCCAATCAAAAACATCAAAGGCAACCAGAGTTTCCATTCAAATGTCGTGGTGGATGCGATTGCTTGTGTTGAATTTGACGCGTCATCTGCCAAAACCTTGCGCGATTCATTCTGGTGTAATTGCCATAAAATTAGCCGAGTGATTAACAACGCTGTCAAAATCCCGATACTGGCAAACACACCCATCTGTTGAATTCCTTTTATGTCCAAGAGCAATAAACATAAAAAGCCAATCAGACTGGTGACGCCCCCCAAACGAATAATAGGCCAGGCATCCATCCCGAATAAACGATTTTTTCGGTAAGCGGCAAAAGCATGGATCGGATAATCCACTGTCACGCCGATTAATACAACACCCAGTGCAAGCGTTAATGCTTCAACCGAGCCAAAAATAACATTGACCGTCACGGTTGAAATCAAGGTTGCTGCCATTAACGGTATAAAGCTTAACAGCACCCAATAAACGTTACGAAATGCCCAGAGTAAGAAACTCAATATAAACAATGTGGCTAATACTGACAGCCATTTTATTTCCTGCTGTATCTCTTTTTTTGCCTGCTGTGCAATCCAAGCGGCATTAGACAATTTTAAATCCACCTGCTGAGCTATATCATGACCCAGCAGGCCGCCGATCTTTTCAGCAAGAACGGCTTTTATCGATTCCAGACCTTGCATCTGATGCCCAGGTTTAAACGTCATCAGCATTAAAATACTGTGCATTTCATCTGAAGCGTTTGTAGACACCCAAACACCATTATGAGAAGAGGGCGAACCTTGAATGAGTGATTGACCGAGATAAGCACCCCATTGCTGAGAAGGGTCAGATAAGGCCGCAGATTTATCCAGCACCACACCTAATTGCCAGGCCTGCCATAACGTTTCAATTTTTTTCGGCAATGCTTCAAGATCAAAGTTTGACAATAAATAACGATACCCCCTTAGCGGAGCCGTGTTCCATTTAGCTAAAGAAGGAGACTGATTTTGGACGGTTTCAATCGTTGGTTCAGTTAATAAGGATGCGCGTAAATCTTCACTCAAACGCGTCACCTTAGAAATTTCCATTTGTGTTGGCAAATGAATGGAAATCATTAAAGGAGAGGATCGTGTTTGATCTGATAATGAGTCTTTTAGTGTCTGCAACAACACCGCTTGTTGCGGAGTTGCCGCAGCGGGGAAGAAGGCCGTTAATTGGTTTTGTATCGTCAGCTTGGGCAGCCCAAACAGCGCAGCCCCTGCCAAAAATAAAAGCACCCAAACGGATCGCCAAGCTAAAAATCGTTTAATCATCATGCATCAATTCAAATTCGCGCCAATCGCCACTCGCAAATTCCAGCCGAATAATGTCCACTTGATTTCGTTCATCAAGCCAACGACCCGTGACCACCAAATGATTTGCCACCCATGGCAGGGCTTTTTTAGGCTGGTAACTTAGTTGCCAAGCATGTTCTGATAAGATGTTCAAAGCAACATGATACTGAGACTCAACGGTTCTAGGGTCGCCATAAAGTAATGCATTGATCGGCCTTAAAAACTGAGCCAATTCCGGCAGTTGATTCAAAGAAATTTGCATTTTTCGGCTTGGAAAATTGATTGTTACGATCTGATTATGCAACGACAAACTCCCTTGAATCGGTCGTTGGTATTGAATGGTGAACCCTTCAGATTGAGCAGTTTTAAACATGCCTTCATAACGGGATTTGATCTCAAGTAGCGCGTCATAACGAACTTCTTTAAACGCCTGATGGGGCAAAGGTTTAGGCCAGGCCTGGTAAATTTTTTCTTTTGATAAGACTGGTTGAGCGCTGGCGACCGTTTGCCAGACGATCCAACTGACCATCACAAAAGACAGAAGCCATCGACCCTCGATAAACCGTTTCATTTCGACATCACTTATGTTCACCAGACTCGGGTTTCTCAACCCAGTAATGATAAAAGTTAAACCAATTGTAAGGCGATAAACGACACTGTTCCGCTACTTTATCCATATAACGCTGAGCCATTTCCTGCAAAGAAGCGGTTTCATCAAATTGAAGCGGCTCACCGAGAACATCATAATGGTTTCCCCCTTCGAATCGGCTGAAAAAAACCATCACTGGAATCCTAAAACGCTTAGCCAACTTAAACCCGGAAATAGGAATCTTCATTTCATCATCAAAAAATCGAACCGATACCGTTGCTTCTTGTCCGACAGGACGATCTTTTAAAATTGCAACCGACTGACCTGATTCAATCGTTTCATGAATATCAAAAATAGTTTGCAGACCATTATAGGGGATGACGGATGTTTTTAAGGTCGGGTTAAGTTCATTCAACAGCCTGACCAACGCTTCATTCTGATCCACCTTTAAAACGACCTTGATTTGAATATCATGCACATCAGAAGATAAAGCGCGAATGGCATCCAAACTCCCAAAGTGAGCACCAAAGTATAGTTGAGCCGGATTTTCTCGCATTGAAGCGTACCATGCTTCCAGATTGTTATAACTCACCTCAAAAGCATCTGTTCTTCCGGTCAGAAAATAAACCCGATCCAAAATCGTTGTCGCAAACCATAAAAAATGACGGTAGACATCAGCAAACCTGGCAGGACGCCCGAGAGCCTGATTCAAGTAATGACGTGACGCCCCTTTTTGTTGACGTGAAATCAATAAATAAAATAATACAATAGGATGTAACAGCGGCTTAATCAGCCAACGAGGAAACATTAACGCTAATCCTCGCATCAACCTTAACCAAAAACTTGAGGTACGCTCTTTTTGAGCGGTCCATTCCAACCGATGGTTGGAAGACATTACAGGCTACCTTCTTCATTTTTTCTCGCCAGCACAAACTGACCCGTTGCACAAACAACTTCCTGTTTCAAAGTTAATTTCCACTTGGCCTTTATAGTCATATTACTCTCTTCCAGATGACTGTCTATTCGCAAAGCGATACGTTGCTCCGGTAAAACCAGGTGAGTAAATTTTGCTTGTGAAACCTTACTGATTTCATAGTCTTGAAAAGCCTCTTGTAATTGCTTTTCGACCTGTTCTAACAAAACGACACCCGGCACCACTGGATGCCCGGGGAAGTGCCCCGGTAAAGCAGGATGCTCTTTTGGAATGCTAAACGTGCTGATTAATACGTTTTTTTCCACTTAACCCCCTCTGCCGATCAAATTTTTGACCAGCTGATACTGAATTTTTCCTAGAGAATTACGGGGAATGCTCGCAACAAACTGAATCGGTCTAGGCAAAAAAACCGGATCTAAAGATTTTGAAAGGGCGTGTTTGATTTGCTGCGAGGTTAAGTCGGAGACCACCAGTGCTTGTAAACGTTCATTGTCATCATTGACCCAAAAGACACCATCTTCAACGCCCTCAATTGCCTGAAGATGATGATTTAAATTCATTAAGGATCCTCTTTTACCTGCCACTTTTATTAAATCAGACTGACGCCCTATTAATTTAAACTTCCTCTCGTCTGAACACAATTCCACTTCATCTTGTAAAAGATAACTTTTTGACAAGGGCAGAAGATGAACTTTACAAAGTGACGCCTGTTGTTCAGGCAATAGTTTATTTCCATCATACAAAGACCAATACTCCGATTGCAATGTTTCACGTGAAGCAATTGACGCGGTTTCCGTACTTCCATACACTTCAAATACGTTCGCTTGCATCTGAGCGTGAATCGTTTGTGCCAACTCAGGGTTTAAGGGCGCTGTGGCAGAAATGACCATCAGATCAGAAATCTCCCAATCTAGCTCAAACTGCATTAACTTTTTCAGATGCAACGGCGTCGAGATTAACGCCGAACCCTGAATAAATCGCGCCAAAGCCGATTTGATATCTTCTGCAAAAATCGGACGGCCCACCCAAACTGTGGCTTTTGAAAATAACGGCCAGAAAATAGTCGTTTCTAATCCAAACATATGTTGGCTCGGTACGGTTGCAACCAAATACTTTGGTTGCATCATTTCAAACCGTTTAATCGCCTGTAACGCTAATATTGTCATTTCTTGCCAGGTTTTAACGATCCGCTTTGCTTCTCCTGTCGACCCAGAAGTAAACAGCCAAATAGGAGCCTTTAAAACCTTTTCAAATGCCGAAATCAATATGGATTCTTCTACCCGCGGATGGGCAAACAATAGTGGAATATCAAAAGATTTAACACACAAATCCGGATGCGATTTCAAAGCAAGCTGCTGCTCTGGATCCATTACTAAAAAAACAGATTCTCCTGCTTCAGAAATCGCATTGTGAAACAATTCTACCAGTGTATTTTCTGCTGTATTGGGTGGCAAGATACTCACCCCATCTTTCATAGCCACAGCAAGCAACATCACTAAAAAAAAATCCCTTCGTGTATAAAGATTGAACACGACTGGCTTTGAAGGAAGTACCTGACTTAAATGATAGGCGGCCGAAAGAATTTGAGGCCGTGTCAAAGTTTGCTGCTCTAAAACCATAAAAGGGTCGCTTGAAAGCAACCCTTTTATAACCGGATCAAGCTCAGATGCCGAGATGGACACGCTGTTTAGGCCTGTTTATGAGCTTGCACAAAATCAGATAATGCAGCAATGGAAGCAAAAATGTCTCCGACATTTTGATCGCCTGATTTTATTTTAATGCCATAACGCTTATTCAACTCCAAAGAAATTTCTAAAGCATCAATGGAATCCAAACCGAGGCCATCATTAAAAATCGGTTCATTCGCATCAATTTCATCAGCTGAAATATCTTCAAGATTCACCGCTTCAATAATCATCTCCGCAATTTCTTTTTGTTCTGGTGTCATTGATAATCCCTAATCTTGTGGTCTGGTTATTTATAAAATTGCGCAGATTATATCAGCCATAAAAAATCTATGGTTAAAAAAGGCGCTTACTCCTCTCCAAACGACAGTCGCTCAATCTTTCGACGATCTCGTTTGGTTGGACGACCTTTACCTTTCTCACGAAACCCCGCCAAAGCCAATAAGGGGGAAGGCGTTTTTTGGTTTAAAACTTCAACATCCAACTGATAAAGTGTTTCAGCGGCTTCCGCAGAACCGCGTTTGTCAGAAACGCCAATCACTGTCACTTCAACCTTTCGATGTGGCTGGGTAATCTTCAGCGTATCGCCTTCACAGACTTGCTTGCTCGGCTTCGGTTTTGAGCCATTGAGTTCAACTTTTCCACCTTTTACCGCATCCAGTGCGACACCACGGGTTTTAAAAAAACGCGCGGCCCATAACCATTTATCAATACGGACTTTATCCATTCAAGCTTTCCTATTTAAAGATCATCTTTAAAGTCCGCTAGCCAATCTTTAGGAGAAAGATAATCATACAATTTAGCTTCTTCCGTGCCCGGCTCCGGATGATAATCATATTTCCAAGTTGCTAAAGGGGGCATCGACATTAAGATGGATTCTGTTCGTCCACCGGTTTGCAAGCCAAATATCGTGCCGCGGTCAAAAGCCAGATTAAATTCGGCATAACGCCCTCGTCGATATAGCTGAAAATCTCTTTGGCGTTCGCCATAGTCTAAATTTTTACGACGCCCAACGATAGGTCGATACGCTTTGATAAAGTGATCTCCGACCGACTGCATAAACGCAAAGCATTTGTCAAAGTCCCAGCTAAACGTCTCTTCATTCAAATCATCGTAGAATAATCCACCTACACCGCGGGTTTCATTGCGGTGCTTTAAAAAGAAATATTCATCACACCAGGCTTTATATTTTCCATACACCTCTTCACCAAAAGGTTCACAAGCGTCTTTGGAAGTCAGGTGCCAGTGGAGAACATCCTGATCAAAAGGATAGTAAGGCGTCAAATCAAATCCACCTCCAAACCACCAGACAGGGTCTTCACCTTCTTTTTCTGCAATAAACAAACGCACATTGGCATGAGAGGTTGGCACATACGGATTGCGAGGGTGAATGACCAAAGAAACCCCCAGTGCTTGAAAAGAACGACCCGCCAACTCAGGACGATGCGCTGTCGCAGAGGCTGGCAAAGTTTGGCCGCGAACATGTGAAAAATTCACGCCCCCTTTTTCAATGATGTCACCGTCTTCTAACACACGGCTTCGACCACCACCCGTTAATCCCATCACCCCTTCATCCGGTTCTCTGTCCCATGCGTCTACAATAAACTCCTTTGAACCATCTTCTTCGGCGAGTTGCTGACAGATATCATCTTGTAACCCGAGTAAATACTTTTTTACTTTTTCCACATTCACGGTATCTTGAGTATGATTAGACATAGAACTTCCTTCGTTTATTTAGGGTGTATTTTATAGAAAAACCCTTATAACTTCTTTAAAATATTCCAATCGTATCCAAGAGAAATGCCATGCAATTCAAATCCTTTTTATTCTCCGCTATCATTTGTACCAGTGCCTTTGGGCTGTTAAGTTGTAGTGGCGCGACAACCAAAAAAGGCACTGTCGGTGTCGAACGTCAACAGATGTTACTGGTTTCTGAAGCTGAAATGCAGCAAGGTGCTAAAGAGGCTTACGGTCAGATTTTGGCGGAAGCGAAAAAAAATAAAACTTTGAACACTGATCCCGTGATGCTCAAACGCATCAGAACTGTGGCTGATCGCCTCATTCCCCAAACCAAAATCTTTCGCGAAGATGCACCCAGCTGGAACTGGGAAGTGAACTTGTTAAAGTCAGACCAACTGAATGCCTGGTGTATGCCCGGCGGTAAAATTGCGTTTTATACCGGTATTATTGTTGAACTCAAACTGACCGATGCAGAAATCGCCGCCATTATGGGACATGAAATTTCTCATGCTCTGAGAGAACATGGTCGTGAACGAGCCTCTCAAGCCTTGGTCAGCCAAGTCGGCTTAACCGCTTTAAGCATTATCACTGGAATGGAGGGCGCTGCGATGGATGCCAGCAGCATGGTGGTTCAAACCACTTTCCTTTTACCCAATAGCCGAACCCATGAAACCGAAGCCGATCGGATGGGCGTTGAACTTGCTGCAAGAGCGGGCTATGATCCTTATGCTGCTGTCAGTGTCTGGCAGAAAATGGCCAAAATTTCAAAAGATGCACCGCCAGAATTCTTAAGCACCCACCCTTCCAACGAGACGCGAATTGAAGATTTAAAGCGATATGCCCAAAAGGTGGCACCTTTATATCAACAAGCGCAAAAACCTTAGTCTAACTTAGCGTAAGCGCTTTTGCGTTTCCGCCTCCCAAATTTGAGAAGGTGAAGAAATTCCCATCAGATGACCTTGCATGATTGCCAGAGCCGGAAAAGTTTTACAGCACGCTTCTTCTGTCATAATGGGAGCTTCTCCGCTCAAGTTGGCACTGGTGGAGACAATGGGAAAGCCCAGCTGGTCACATAAAGCGCTTACATCAGGATGCTGGGTAATCCGAACCGCAACGGTTTTTCTGCCACCGGTAATCCAATGCGGCACTTGTTCTGTTGCCGGCAACACCCAAGTCACAGGAGGGTTCGGCACTTTCCAACTGGCTAATACTTTTTCGCTCCAAGGCTGATTGTGTAATTTTACAAACGATTCAATTTGCGCGATGTTAGAGGCAATTAAAATCACGCCTTTTTCTAACGGTCGTTTTTTTAACTGAAGCAATTGTTGAAACGCTTTCTCATTTAAAGGATCACACCCCAACCCATACACCGCTTCTGTGGGATAGGCTAAAATGCCTCCTTGCATAATCAAACGCGCAGATGCTTTAATCGTTAAACTAGGACAATTCACACAACCATTCCTTCACAAAAGAAAATGTATTTTAACAAAGTTGACCTAGTCGCACCCAAAAATGCCCAGGTCTGGCTATTTTTAGACCGGGATGGGTTTTCGTTTAAAATCTTGTACAATCATTTTCATCATTAAATAAACAGTATGGGATAAACGTCATGCCAACAGCACAAAAATTAGGTTCAATGATTTCGAGTAAACCCTGGTTATTTTTGAGCGGCATGGGTTCACTCATTTTAATCATTTCCATTTTCTTTTTTATGATCCCGGCCACGACTGCACCTTCCACTGCAAAGGCTTCTTCAACGACAGAGCCTGCTGAAAATTCAAACAGTGCCGTGATTTTAATCTACCATCATTTTGGGAAAGACGACTTGCCAAGCACCAATATTCGCTTAGCACAATTTGATGCACAGCTAGACTATTTAGAGCAAAATGATTTTAACGTCTGGCCTTTATCTCAACTGGTCTCCGCCTTAAAAAGCCGGACACCGATTCCGGATAAAACCGTGGTATTTACCATTGATGATGCCTGGGTCAGCGTTTACACTGAAGCGTTCCCGCGTTTTAAAAAACGCGGGTGGCCCATGACTGTTTTCGTGAATACCGATCCGATTGATAAAGGTTATCAATCGAATATGACCTGGGATCAGATGCGAGAAATGCAGCAATATGGGGTCGAATTCGCCAATCATTCAAAAACACACAATAAACTGATTCAGCAAACGAATGAATCTGATGAGGCATGGAAAAAACGAGTCACTGAAGACATTACAATCGCTCAGCAGCGCTTAAAATCTGAACTGGGAGAGCAAACCAATCAGGCAAAACTCTTTTCTTATCCTTACGGAGAATATTCTGAAGCCTTGGCAAACCTTATTCAAAAAATGGGCTACGTCGGGATTGCCCAAAACTCCGGTGCGGTAGGATATCCATCAGACTTAAGAGCTCTCATGCGCTTTCCGATGAGTGAAGCTTATGCCGATCCTGACGCTTTCAAATTAAAGGTTAACACCCGGGTCTTTCCTTTCAAAAAAGTCACCCCTTTTGATCCCGTGATAAAGAATAATCCTCCTAAACTGATTTTAGAGTTTGATACCCCTCCTCAACGTAACATTCAATGCTTTAACCAACATGGAGGCCCCCTGTTACTGAACTGGGTTTCTGAAACCACATTGGAAGTCACGAGCGATGTTCCTTTAGAGCCGCCACGCAGTCGATATGCCTGTACCCAAATGTTAACCAACGGCAATTGGCGGTGGATGAGTCATAGCTGGATCATTCTCCCTACAAAAGCTGTTGATTAAATTCTTAATCCTTGCACATTTGAGGTTCCCGTCCATGCTCAAATAACGCTAAGTTATTTATTTTATTCAACATTAGGACACCATCATGTCTTTTATTAAAATGTTAGGCCTTCAGATGATTCTCAGTTTGGGATTGCTGATAATGCCATCGGTTCAGGCAGCGTCCTCTTTTTCGGCCAAATTACTGGATTGGGATGGCCAGCAGGTTCCTGCAGGACAGCAATGCCAAAAATTTGGGGGCAACCAACCCGCCACCCCTCGAATTGAAGTTTCAGGATTACCCGCTACAACGAATCTGATTATGCTGGAATACAGTGATCGGAGCTATCAGCCCATGAATCATGGCGGGCATGGTCGCATGGCTTTCGCCATTCATCAGCCCGGTAAAAATCTGATGATTCCATCTGTGCCTGGGCATCGCTTTAACCTGCCTTCCGGCTTTATGATGGTTGAAGCCCATCGAAATCCAAAATGGGATCAGGCGGGTGCTTATATGCCACCTTGCTCTGGCGGGAAGGGTAATGACTATTATGTCACGGTCACCGCACTGCATTTTGATGGAAACCAAGCAACTTCTTTGGCAAAGACCGTGATTGAACTTGGAAAATATTAGCGTTTTTTTAATCCGCTGGTAAGTTTTAAAATATAAAGACGCTGAACCCTTTGACGGTAAAGGCTTTCCTTAATTTTTCAATAACTTAGCTTTAAAATTAATAGAAATCTCTTTACTAGGTTAAGTATATTTATGTACAATCAATTTTTATGAATACATTCAATTTTTGCAGAAAAATTAACCTCTTAGCGACTAATGCAGACCCATGACCTTTTAACCAATGATGAAACCAATCTTTCACAATACTAATACTCTGCTGGCCATCACCGCCTTTATATTAGTGCTATTTTTGGTTTCCATCCTTGTTTTCAGTGCCAAACAACTGACTAACAACACTCTGGAACATACCTCGCAAATTATTATCTCGCAATATCAAAAGCTTCACAACCTGTTGAATTTACATATCCATGGTCAAAAACGAACGATTCAGTTGGAACGAATTTACCTCCAGGCAGATCCTTTTGAAAAAGATGCCGCTTTGATGGACTTCTACCGAGATGGTGAAAACTATATGAAGTACCGAGATCAGTTAGCCGTCTTAGTCAGCAACAACCCGCCTGAAATGCAATGGCTAAACGAAATGAATGCGCTGGCAAAGCAAACCGCACCTATACAAGAGCGCGTGGCACAACTTGGTATTGATGGAGAAAAAGTAAAAGGCAAAGAAATGCTCATGAGCCAAGCTTTACCGCGTCTCGAGCAATTTAGCCAAAAGGTTAATGAGTTTTCTTTATTTCAAGTTCAGGAGATGAAAAATCTCATTGCGGACTCTAAAACCCGAGTCGATCATTTGATGCACAACATTGTCACCGTAGCGGGGTTGCTTATTTTAGTGAGTTTGGCGTTTGCCCTGATGGTTACCCGTAAATTTAATCACATCAATCACCAACTGAAAACCAATAATGAAACCCTTGAAGAAGAAGTGCGCTCTCGAACCCAAAAATTGAGTCAGGCAAGAGAAGACCTCCTGCACAAAAACAAAATACTGGAACAACTTTCTACCACAGACCCTTTAACACAATTGTGTAACCGTTTAAAAATCGAACGGGTTTTAGAAGCATTACATCAACAATATGAAGAGCAACAAAAAACCTACAGCTTGATGCTGATTGATATCGACTGCTTTAAAAAGATCAATGACACTTATGGGCATACTGTCGGAGATGACGTACTGAAAGCCATTTCAGATCTACTCAAACAATCTTTTACCCAACAGGGGCACATCGGGCGTTGGGGAGGAGAAGAGTTTATTGTCATCCTAGAAAACGAAACTTTAAAACAAGCCGTTGCCCAGGCTGAAGCATTTCGATGTAAAACAGCAAAGACCCTCTTTCATGAAGTGGGCAACCTCACGGTCAGTATCGGAGTCGCAACAGTGGAAACAAACCAGACCATTTCAGAGCTCATTCATTTAGCCGACTTAGGACTGTATAAATCCAAACATGCCGGTCGTAATCGTGTGACAGTTTATTCAAATGGCAATTCCGCTTAAAATCGATGTGAAAATTGGCCTGGCAAAATAGAGTTTTTTATCCAAGAACATCCTATGAAAATCTATATCAAAGCGACACTAATATGGTGTGTCATGGTTTTAATCGCTATTTTAAATGGCGTATTCAGGGAATCGATTCTAAACCCGATGTTCGGTGATAGAACGGCTTTACCGATCAGCGGTCTCATTTTATCAGCCATGATTTTTGCGATTATTTATCTTTTTATAAACCGACTACACGCGACAGATTCACAAACGTATATCAAAATCGGTCTTTTTTGGGGTCTTTTCACCCTTGTCTTTGAATATGGAGTAGGGTATTTTGTCTTACATCAACCCATCGAACACATTCATCAGGTGTTTAACTTACAGCAAGGCAATTTATTTTCATTGGCTTTAGTAACCTCCATAATCTCTCCTTGGCTGGTCGCTAAAATAAAGCACTTGATTTAACATCATCATGCCTTTCGATACGCTCTTTTCTTTCGCCTTGATTATGATTATATTGGCTCTCTCTCCAGGGTCGGATAATCTTTATGTTCTGATGCAATCCGCTCTTTATCAACGCATGGCGGGCATTTGGGTCACCCTCGGATTATGTACGGGCCTCATCTTTCATACGTTAGCGGCAATGTTTGGCATTACCGTCATCTTCCAAACTTCTGCAATGGCTTTTACGCTTTTAAAATTACTGGGCGCCGCTTACCTATTCTTTTTGGCCTGGAAAAGCTTTCAGAGCGGTGCATTACATCTAAGAAAACGTTCTGTGACACACTTGCCTGCAAGCAAACTGTATCAACGCGGTATTTGGATGAACTTGACCAACCCGAAAGTCTCCATTTTTTTTCTCGCTTTACTACCACAATTTGTGGAAACCGATAGTCAATCCATCAGTGAACATATGGCGATCTTAGGCAGCATTGCCATTGGAGTCACATTGATTGTTTTCAGTAGCATTGCCGTTTTGGCAGGGTATGCCAAAAACTGGCTGCAATCGGAAACAATGCAACGCACATTACATCAAATCACAGCCGTCGTGTTGGTCATCATCGCCTTCAAATTAATTTTCAGCTTACCCAGTGAATTTTAAAAAACAAATCGTCTTCACCCAATTTCTTTCATTTTAGGTACAATTGTTAAAAATACTGATTAAAAAACGGGCTTAACGCTATAAGCCAACGGGGGTACGACACTATGACACCGATTCAATCTTTTGGTGCGGCAGAAACGGTTACCGGTTCTTGTCATTTTCTACAACTCAAACAGGGGCCTCAAATACTGATCGATTGCGGTATGTTTCAAGGCTATGCCGAAAAACGTGCGTATGAAGATTTTGGGTTTGACCCTAAAAAAGTCGATATTCTGCTCATAACACATGCCCATCTAGATCATGTCGGACGCATTCCAAAACTGGTCAAAGAAGGCTTTAAAGGCCGCATTATCAGTTTAAGAGCGACCATTGACATCATGGAAGTGATTCTACTGGATAGTGCAAAAATCATGCATGAAGACTATGCGACCACCTTAAAAAAAGCACAGCGTCGCGGCGAAGAAGACAAAGTAAAACCCCCGCTTTATACCCTTGAAGACGTTCAGTCCGTTTTTGATTTAGACATCCAATATGCCGACTATGATGAATCAGTTTCCATCACCAAAGATGTACAAGCCACGTTTCGCAATGCGGGACATATTCTAGGATCCGCAACCATTCAGGTAGATTTTAAAGAAGGCGAACAACACAAAACCGTGGTCTTCTCTGGTGACTTGGGCAATAACGAAGATGTTATCATGCCGCCGCCAGAAGCTGTTCAGCAAGCAGATGCACTTTATATCGAATCCACCTATGGCGATCGAAATCATCGGCCATTGGAAGGCAGTATTCAAGAATTTAAAGAAGCTGTCATCAACACTTTAATGAACCAGGGAAATGTTTTGATTCCCTCTTTTGCGGTTGAACGCTCACAAGAGATTTTGCTGTTACTCAAACAAATGTACTACGATAATGAACTCCCACCTTGCAAAGTCTTTTTAGATTCGCCTATGGCAATTCGAGCCACGGACATCTATAACCAATATCATAGTGAACTGAATGAAACAGCAAATGAGTTCATGAAAAAAGATGGCTCCGTCTTTGACTTTCCAGCTTTAGAATATACCTTAAAAGGGCCGGATTCGATTAAAATTAACGATGAAGAAAGTGGCTGTATCATCATCGCTGGTAGTGGGATGTGTAGTGGTGGTCGAATTCTGCATCACTTTAAACACCGTTTGTGGAACGCTCGCAACAGTGTGATTTTTGTCGGTTACCAGGCTCAAGGTACACTGGGACGTTTAATGGTAGATGGCGCAGAAGAAATCCGAATTTACCGTGAAACCATCAAAGTCCGTGCAAAAATGTATATGATTAATGGATTTTCTGCCCATGCCGACCAAACGGAACTCTTGAACTGGATCGGCAACTTTAAAAAACTCGATAACATTTTCTTGATTCACGGTGAAAGAGACAAACAGGAAATCTTTAAAACGGCGATTGAAGATCGATTCCACAAAACGGTTCACATTGTTGAATATGCAGAAGAAGTCTGGATTTAATTTCAACCTACCTTAGGAGCCCATATGAAAAATACAAAATCCATCGTATCGATCACCTTAATTACCTTATCTGTCATTTTTTTATTACAGAATATGGTCACCGTCAGAATTGAATTTCTGATGTGGAGTTTAGCGGTTCCAAGAGCATTGCTTGTTGTCATCCTGATTGGCATCGGCTTTATTATCGGACTGCTGTTCTCAAACTTTTCTAACCACCATAAGCTGCCGAATCCTCCTGCAGACAACACCTAAAAAATTTTAAGGAAAAACCATGGCGCATTTTACTGAAGAAATGTTGGATACTCATTTAACGGAAGAGCATTTCAGTCACCGAATGGGCTGGTTGAGAGCCGCCGTATTAGGTGCTAATGATGGCATAATCTCCGTGGTCAGTTTATTGGTGGGGGTCATTGCCTCAGGTGCTGAAAAAGACGCTATTCTACTCGTTGCCGTAGCTGCTCTTGTCGCAGGCGCGCTTTCAATGGCTGCCGGAGAATATGTCTCGGTCAGCTCACAATCTGATACCGAAAAAGCCGATCTTGAAAAAGAAAAAAAGGCGCTGGAAGAAGACTGGGAAACCGAACATGCCGAATTGGCTCTGATTTATCGCCAGCGTGGTGTCAGTGAAGCAACCGCAAGCCAAGTCGCCACTGAGCTGATGGAACATGACGCCCTCGGTGCCCACGCCAGAGACGAACTGGGGTTGTCTGAAGTGCATACAGCACGCCCTTTACAGGCTGCTCTTGCCTCAGCGGCATCTTTTGTATCTGGGGCTGCCGTACCCGTTGTTCTGGTGGCGGTATTACCCATGGAAAACTTAGGCATTATTATTGCATCAAGTTCATTGGGGCTACTGGCAGTTTTAGGCGCTATTGCCGCCAAAACCGGTGGCGCTGATATGTTAAAAGGAGCTTTAAGAATGTCTATCTGGGGGTTTTTAGCGATGGCTTTAACCACTTATGTCGGTCTGTTCTTTGGTGCGATGGGTTAGTCAAAAGCCCTGCTAAACAATCTCTGCCATTAGGCGCTAATCGGCTTGCTGGATCTGTTTTTTTAGTTGTTTAGCAGCCATGGCATATCCTCCCTCCGCACTGTCCACGAAATGGATATGTTCAATTCCTGTATTGGCGACTAGGCAAGTTACCACGGCGGAATGCGTTTGATGATGCCCATAAAACAAATGCCCTTTTTGGTATTCTGATTCCAACCATTTTAATAATTCAGAAATCGTTTTATGGGTAGCGCTCATCACAGTACGATAAGTATCATCCAGTTTTAAATAATCTGAATTCATCATCAAATCAGATTTATAACGCCCCCAGTCGACCCCTATTTTATGTTTGTTAAAACGTATCCAATATCGTCCCACGGCATTCTGAAACAACAGTTTTGCAGCCATCGTTACTCGAGCAGCCAAAGAAATGTTTCTGTCATTCTGAAAACTCTTTACCACTGATTCCCCTCTAAGCTTGCTGAGGTTAAACGATAAAGACAGCCCTTGCTCACTTAAAGGATGATGGCTCGAGACCTCACCCAGTAACTCAATCAGATGTTGATGCAGGGTTTGATATAAGGCAAGTGCATCCTGTTGGTTTTCAGTTCGCGCTTTCACCAGCAAACTGAATGTAACTTCTTGTGCACTGGGCACCTCATTCCAACGGCATTCAAATCCGCTGAAGTCTGCATCCGCCTTGATGGTTGTCGGCAAATGGTAACCCGGCTCTTGTTTTACCTTCTCGTCCGCTTCTTCCATGCCTCCGCCCATGAAGAAATACTGTGTCAAACTGGGGGTACTTTGATAACGGCACAGAAAAATCGAACGTGTCAGATTAGAATAAGGCACGATGCCCACCCGTAAATCAAGATCAAGACCTTTCGCAGCCAGTTCTTGACACCCTTTCAACGCTTTCTGAACGGGTTCAATGTGTTCCGGCGGCACACAGAAAGATGCGCCATCACCACCAAAAACATAAGGAATTTTTAACGGTTTAACTGCATTCAGTACGGCTGCGATAGCACTGCCACCGATGGTATTAATATCACGGTATCGACCCTGTTGAATAGCCTGGGTAGAATTCTGCACATCCGCAATCACAACAAACCAATCGGAAAGAAGTTCGATATATACATCCGATTGAAGCGTTTCATTTAAATGGTAAACAACCGGAATCTGATCGTGAAAATTCAGTACTCTTTTCCTTGCGTATGCAGATTCATAAAAAACACCTCTTCCTGTTTAAAATCAGCCAGGTCTGGCGATAAATTACTTTATTTTAAAAGCGTTTACAGCATCCATCAGTTCTTCCGCTGAACGGCTCATTGATTCCGTTGTGGCTGTGGTCTCTTCAACTAAAGCGGCATTTTGCTGTGTCACGCCATCAATTGTTGTAATTGCTTTATTGATCTCATCAATACCATGCGACTGTTCAGTAGAAGCGCGAGTCACATTTTCTACCAACTCTCTTACTTTAAGCGTCTCATTGGTAATGTTGTTAAGTGATTGTGCTACTTCCTCTACTTGATTGGCACCAATTGCAATCGCTTCTGACGTATTCTCAACCAGTTTACCAATTTGCTTAGCCGCATCGGCCGACTTTCCGGCTAAATTTCTGACTTCTCCCGCGACCACGGCAAACCCCCGCCCATGGTCTCCTGCTCGTGCCGCCTCTACAGCAGCATTTAATGCCAATAAATTGGTTTGAAAGGCAATAGAATCAATCAAGGTGGTAATTTCCTTGATCTGGTTAGAAGCCTGTTCAATGCTTTCCATTGATGTCTGAGTGTCCACCATCACTTTATTCGCATCCGTTAACAGCCCACTTTGATTTTCCGTAATTCGATTCACTTCTTGAGTATGATCCAAATTACCCCGAGTCTGAGCTGCTGTTTGTTCCATTGCTGACGAGGTTTCTTCCAAAGAAGCAGCTTGTTCTTGCGTTCGGCTATTCAAACTTTGTGTGCCTTCACTCACTGTACTGACATCCAAAGATAGCTGATTGGTAATTTCTAAAATTCTAGATAATGCAACATTCAGCCCAGACATCGATTCGTTAATGGCTTGCTTTGCTTCTCCGATTTTATATTCATAAACGGTTTCAATCGGCTGAGTTAAATCGCCTTTTGCCAAACGCTGTGCAGCACTGATGACATCACCAAAACCAGCGTCTAACTGTTTTAAAGTTGAATTTAGCGTTTCGATCAACCGTTTCACATCACCTTCCGCAGCAACATCAATTAACTCATCAAATTTTCCTTTTGCAGCCAGTTCCATCACCCGAGAAATGTCCGAAAAAATCACATTTAAATCATGCATGGCACTGAGGCAATCCTCTACGACTTCTGCGTAAGCTCCCTGTAAAGAAGCGTCAGACTGGGCATCAAAGTGACCCGTTTTCAAATCATTCATCACGTCTGCAATCGCAGCAAAAGTATCTTTTAAACTCTGAGACGTTTCATTCATACGGTCTTTTAACAACCCGTAATCCGATTCAAACGGGAAGGTTACTTGATAGTCTAAACGACCGGCCACAATTTCTTCCATGGCGGTATTGATTTCCGAAATGGCTATCTGCGACAACATGGCCTGCTGGTTATAGGCATAACCCAGTTTTGCAATCTCATCTTCTCCATAGCTGGACAAACGTGCAAACAAGTCAGAGTTTTTAACAGCTGTCTGCATCGTGTTTTCCGCTTTTCGCAATGGACGGATAACCACATACTGCAAAATAATCATTAATAACAGGGTAACGATAATGAAAGTAATTAAAATGGCGGTTGTTGTATCTTCCGCTGCTTTGTAACGATTGTTTAATGTGTTGATGAATTTATTAATCGTTTGAGAAGCGATGATATATCCCATCACTTTTTGCGTTTCATCTTTCAATGGTAATGCAATATGAAGATATTTATCGTCTAGAACGTATCCTTTTTCCAATAACGTTTGGCTAGACATTGATTGCAAATCTTTGATAAGCTGGCGGCCTCTCTCTGTCTCATAATGCTTCTTAGAAGATAAAACCAACTTATCATCATTGAACACAGCAGGAAACTTAGCTACTTCCTGGTTTCTTTTTGTTAAATAAGATTTTTTAGCGGCTGTAATAAAGACAATATTTTTAGCCAATAGCGCGTTATGAACGGAATCCAGTCCTTGGATTAGAATTGCGGAACCCAAATACTGGTCATTAGCGTCATAAATCGGAATATGGTTTTTAAGTGTTAAGGCCATTTTCCCAATCGAATAAGTACGATGCAATCCGGGAGACTTATTCTGATAAGCAACATCTTTCCGCCAAGAAACATCAAACTGTTTATGCTTTTTAACCCAGCTGCGATAAAAAGACATACCCGTCTTATCCACTAGCTGTAACTTAACCCCTTTATTATTACTGTTTTTGGCAAAATAAGAATCCAAACCGCCTAGCATCTCATCTAGCTGAACCATGTCTTTTTGTGCAAAGGCCTCAGCAAAACCGGGCATTTTGGCAATGCCTGCCAAAGCAGCCTCTCCAATATCTAGCTTATTATTAAAATAAGTATTCACCATATCTTGAACATTGCCAGACTGGTCACTGATAACTTCATTAAAGATAAAATCTTTCTGTTCATTTTCATAAATATAAGCGAGTGACAACAAAAAAACCGCTGTTAAAACAACTGCTGCCAATACTTTTTGAACAATGTTTAACTTATTTAAACGAAACCACTTATGAAATCGATGACTGTGACAATTAACAACTTCCCCTTTGATCAGAGTTTTTTTACCTTTCTCGATATCTAAATAAATTTTTTCCAGCTCTGTCATACGGTCTTCTTGTAAAATCAAGCGTTTAATGGATGTATAACCTTGATATTCACCGTCTTTCATGACAGGTTGAATTCGAATATCCACCCAAAAGGTTTCACCGTTTTCTTTCTTTTCTTTAATGGCCAAGCTAACAGCTCTTCCGTGATAAACCTCTTCATTAATGCTCTTTTGAACAACTTCCGGTGTCTCATTCACGCATAATATGCTGGCAGATTTTTTCAATAACTCACTGGGCTGATAACCCAACCAATCAGCATACTCATTATTGATAAAATTAATTCGATTCTGCTTATCGACTTTGACAATGAATCTTAGGTTAATTTTGTTGTCTGCCATCTAACGTGTTCCTTAAAGTTTTCTATGAATAACTGATATCTTATACTTGATTAGTTGAGCATAAATATAGCTTGTCTAAGCCCTATTTATCGGCGGTTTTGAAAAAAACTATAATGTTATAATCCGTCAAAAGCAACCATATTAAAATTTCCTACTATTCTAATAGGTTATTTCGGCCTGAATCATAAATAAATGTGAAAAAAAATTAAGGGTTTTTAGTCAGAAAGATATGAATATTTACTTGTTTTTAAACAAAGAATTAACCAATAATTTAAATGATATTAATCAAGCGTAGAAAAATCGACTTCCGGTAAGGATTCAAATCCTGGCTTAGCAAAGAAATAACCCTGCATTAACGGTACACCGAGAGCTTTAAAATAATTCACTTCTTCAATGCGTTCTATTCCTTCTGCCAGCACCATGACATTCAACTCTTTACACATTTGTATTAAATTTTTAGTAATGACTTGCTTGACGGGGCTTTGATCGACATTTTGCACCAATTCCATATCTATTTTTAAAATATTAGGCACAAAACTAGCCAACATATTCAAGCCAGCATGACCTTCTCCAAAGTCATCCAAAGCCGTGGTAAAGCCTTGAGATTGATAATATTCAAAAATATTCGTTAAATGGGCTCGGTCAACCACCAGTTCTGACTCAGTGATTTCAAACATAATTTTCTCTAACGAAAAATCATGTTCTTTAGCGGCTTTTAAAGTGCTTTGAATACAATGTCTTGGTTCATAAACTGCATTCGGTAAAAAATTGATGCTCAACATTTTATCCAGATTCAATCGGCTGGCTAACGCAATGGCCGTGGTTCGACAAGCTTGATCAAAAGCATAACGGTTATCATCATTGACCAATTTTAAAACACTCCATGCTGTTTTTTCTTCAATACCCCGGACTAAGGCTTCATAACCCCATATATCCTCTTCAAAAATATGAACAATCGGCTGAAAAGCAAATGTAAACTCAAATCCCAAAGGGACATGGCACTGGGAACAGCCCGGTTCGGTGGTTTCTATTGGAAAATGGGTCGCCATAAAAAATAAACTCTGTTGAGGGTTATAATCATTATAGAGAAAGATCACAGCCATTGCACTGATGCTGATTTACCCTTCATTTTATTTTCTATCTAGGATAGTGACATTAAATCTTTAATTAAATGCATTTAATTTGATTAGAATCTTACCGGGAAGAGATCTAAAAGGAATGTACATGACGAATACAAAGCAAACAACCACGGGGTTATTCATTGCCGTCATGACGGGGACCATTGTGTGGGGTCTCCTGAACGCTTTACTGCCTTTTCAACAAGCCGCACTGCTCGGACTGGTGACGTTCATGGTCATTTTGTGGAGCAATGAAACACTGCCTTTAGGCTGGGTCGCTTTGTTTCCGATTGTTGCTTTTCCTATGTTCGGCATTGCTGACACCAACGATGTCGCACCCAATTATGCTAAGTCCATTATTTTCTTGTTTTTGGGAGGATTTATGTTGGCCATTGCCGTTGAGAAAACGGGCTTGCATAAAGTGATTTCCAATAAAATGCTGGCCATCTTTCCAAACACGGCACGCGGCATGATTTTCGCCTTAGCAATGACATCCGGAACATTGAGTGCTTTTTTATCCAACACCACCACCACCTTATTGTTGATGCCTTTGGCTTTATTTCTATCGGAAGACATAAAACTCAAAGTTCGCTTTGCACTCGCCATTGCCTACGGAGCCAGTATCGGCGGCATTATTACCCCCATCGGCACCCCACCAAATCTGATATTATTCGGCATTTTTGAAGAACATCATATCGCCAGTATTCCATTTATACAATGGACCTCCTTAGTCCTCCCTTTAGCGCTCTTGATGTTTTTTGTCGTCGGCTGGGTGCTATCGCTTGGAACGGATACGACTGCCATTCCAAATAAAGCAGTCTCCAAAGGCTTGTCCTCTAGCCAGAAAAAAGTCAGCTTTGCCCTACTTACTTTAGTCGGTTTGTTGCTAATTAACTCTCCGATTCAACCTTATTACAGCGGGTTAGGTTTAAATGAAAAAGGGATCTTATTAGGGTTTGGGCTAATGATGTTTTTACCGCCCTTCAATATCTTAAACTGGGATGACTCCCATAAAATTCCTTATGAAATCATCTTTTTGTTCGGTGCGGGGTTTGCCATCGCCAATGCATTTACCGATACGGGTTTGGCCAATCAATTAGCCGCCTGGTTACAGGCAGCAACTGACTTACCGCCGTTACTTCTCCTCGTCTTGATTGCGTCCATCGTCACATTTTCAACCGAAATCACCAGTAACACTGCCTTAATTTCTATGGTACTTCCTGTGATTTATGCAGTCACCGAACAAAACGGGCTTGATAGTCGACTCTTTATGATGGTCGCCACCATCTGTGCCAGCTATGCATTTATGTTACCCATTGCCACCCCCCCTAACGCCATCGCGATGAGCAGTGGAGCCGTTACCGTTAAAATCATGACACGCTATGGCATTATCTTTAACTTTTTAGGTATTTTACTGGTAACGTTAACCGCCACATTTTATTGGCAAGCTTTTTTATAAAAATTAAGATTTGGAATCGAAATCCAATTCTACCTGCTTAACGGATTCACCGGATCTGATTAATAACCATCTCGTTGCAATCGGACCGGCTAACTCAAAGACAATCGTTGCACTTAAGATCACCGCCAGGATAGGCGCTTTTAAATGGGGGAATTGTTGAATGGCCAATAATGCCATCCCGATCGGAACCCCGGCATGAGGCAGCATGGCAAACCCCATCCAAGCATATTGTTTTTGATCACATTTCGCCCATTTCGCGCCAATGTAAGACCCAATAATCCGACCCAGAATCCGAAAAATGACATACCCTGCGCCCATATACCCAATGGTATACAAAGCGGATAAATCCAATGACGCACCCGCAAGCAGGAAAAATAAAATTAATAAAGGCCACTCAAACGTTTCCAATTCATCGAAAGGACGATGGCGATGATGTGTCGAAAAATTGGCCACCACAGTCCCCATCATCATGGCCGATAAAATATAAGAAACGCCGAGCATTTCAGCCAGGCCTGCACACAACAACACTAACCCCAGCACTTCAGCTTGAGACGATTTTCCAGGGTATAAATGACTGTTCAAAAAAGCCATTGGAAACCCGATTAATCCGCCTAACAACAAAGCTCCGAACACTTCCCAAAGTCCATTATTCAACGCATCAAGACTATGACCATTCCCACCCACAATGGTTGCCGCCACCAGTAAGAAACTGAACAGCAACATACCCCAGGCATCATCAATGGCTACCACGCCCAATAATGTATCGGTAAACGGCCCTTTCGCCCCAATTTCACGGGTCACATCAATCACGGGGGCAGGCGCGGTAGCGGGTGCAATGCCGGCTAAAATTAATGCCATTTCAATCGGAACGCCCAGCAACCACAACCCAAAAAACATCAAAGTCGCCGTCATCATCATCACGCTGATGGAAATTCCGATAATCGGCCGTCCCATCGTTGTTAGCTTTTCGCGGGTTAAGTTTTGTCCGAGTAAGAAACCAATCATCGCCAAGGCGATATCCGTCAGAAGAGGAAACCAATCATAAGCAAATGCAGGCAACCAATTCAATGTACTGGGACCGATCAAAAATCCTGTAAAGATTAATAAGGTTACTCTAGGTAAAGGCGTATGTCGCCCTAATAAATCAGCGATTAAACCAATCAGAAAAAGGCCACCAAAGGTGAGTAAGATGCTGGCAATGAGATCTGGATGAGTCATGCATTTTATTTTATCGCCTTCTGTGAAGAATACGAATGTATCCACCGTTTATTTTTTACCATCAGTTTTGGTGCTTTTTAAAATAACGCACCAAAAAACAACATCGTTTGATACCTCTTTAACACGAAAAACATCAAAAAAACAATATATATATAATAAAATCAACAACATAATAAAATGGCACACGCTTTGCAAGACCATCATTGCTTTTTAATTAACCTCATTGGAGATAAAGACTATGATGTCAAAAGTAGAAATGACGGAAGCGATTATTTTGGCAAAGGCTGAAAAATCCGTTGGATGGTGTGATATTGCGTCGGCGGCAGGATTAAGTGAAGTCTATACCACTTCTGCCTGTTTAGGAATGAATCATCTGGATGCCAAACCGGCGGCCAAAGTATGTGCGCTTCTAGGATTAGACTCTGAAGTGGAAACCGCTTTACAAGACTTTCCGCATAAATCTTGGGAAAAACAGGTGCCAACCGACCCCCTGATCTATCGTTTGTACGAAATTGTCGGGGTGTATGGCCCAACCATGAAAGAGCTCATTCATGAAAAATTCGGCGACGGCATCATGAGCGCGATTGATTTTTCGATGGACATTGATAAAGAAGAAAACCCAGCAGGTGATCGGGTCGTAATCAAGATGAATGGAAAATTTTTACCTTACAAAGCTTGGTAACTTTTTAATGAAATTGCTGGGCATTGCAATCCTTCAACGCTCGGCAATCTTGCCTTCCTTATATGAGCTTGCTTGCTTGCTTATCCATAATTTTGATTGCTAAATGAACCCCTAAAGCGCATAATTCGCTTCTTTATATGAGGCAACATCATGGCACTTAAATTAACCGATTCCATCATGGATCAACTGTTAGATGCATTGGTTGAAAAAGGCTGGTTTGAATGGCCTCATGCCGTGACAGACGGGCTTTGCCAACAATTGCTCGCCGAAGCCGAATACCATGATAATCACGGCAACCTGCAACGTGCCGGTATCGGTCGAGGAGATGTGCATCAACTCAACACCACCATCCGTCGCGATCAAATCAAATGGCTGGATGGCGCTTCGACTGCCCAACAAACTTACTTCAAACAAATGGCTGAACTGCAGTATCAGCTGAATCGTGCTTTATTTCTAGGGCTGTTTGAATACGAGTGTCATTTCGCCGTGTATAAAGCCGGTGATTTTTATAAAAAACATCTTGATAGCTTTCGGGGTCGCGCCAACCGGATGGTCACCACCGTGCTTTATCTGAACCCAGACTGGCAAGCTGACTTGGGGGGCGAATTGGTGATTTACAATGAAGAGTCTTCTGAAAAATTAGCCACCGTGACACCCGAAATGGGCAAACTGGTGGTGTTTATGAGCGAACAAATTCCGCATGAAGTGCTTCCAACCCAACACCCTCGTATGAGCATCGCCGGTTGGTTCCGCTGTAACAACAGCATCGCCGGACAAATTGATCCAGCAAAATAGTCGCTTCCGTTAAATTTAGGTTAACCCTTTCTGAATGATCTATTGATGAAGTGTCTATAAACCACCCTGATCAGAAAAAGTTCTCAATATAAAAACCGCCAGGCCTGGCGGTTTTCAAGGGTAACAAAAAACTTAATCAAGACTGATTTTCAGTCGCTTCTTTAGCGTTACGTTCTTCATTACGACGAGCAATTTCTTCCCAATCGATATTATTACACTCCAAACACTCTTCTTTGAAAATACCCAACTTTACCATCAGAGCATGGACTTGACAGCCTACGCAATAACCTAATATCGCTTCTAGCCACATAAAGCCCAAACAAACCCAAACCAAAATCAAAGGAATCCAGTTCGACATATAATTTTCCGTGGTTGGGAGCAATTTACTTCCAAATAGTGTATTCACCCAGTTAGCAAACACATCGGGATTAAAGAAGATCAAACAAATCGAAATAAAAGTCGCTCCAAGCGTCCAGGCAAACCGCTTTGGAATCAAAGGTTTCCAGTTGGGCTTGTCCTTTTTAGCGAGCAAGGTGGCGATATAAATGGTCGGAGATAAACGTGACGTAGTCACAAACATACCGGCAATCATCTCAAACAGCCCGTAAAACAATACCCAGGTTTGAATAGTGTAATCATAGGCTCGTTGTGTAGCTTGTACTTGATAAATAGTGTGCCAGTTCCAGTCAGTTTCCAGCGTATCAATCATGGTGGTGTTGTGCAGGACATTCCAGGTGGGTCCAAACACGACATCAATCAGGGTAAACGTCATATAAATCGGAATAATCAATAAAATACCGGCACGGATTTTTACGGCGTTATCATTGATAAACGTTGTTTCTTCTTTGGGATCACGAAACCAAAGATTTCTCAGTAAGTTCTGCATAGAACCCCCTTTTTCTTATCGTCATTGGGAAGTTAAGAATACTATATTATTAAGTGCTTATATTTTTGTTACACCAATATAACAATACAGACCGAAAAAAGCTCAAAAAGTTACTGTTTTTTCGATAGAAATTTTTAATTAAGAGATTAGTTTTGTTTTAATTTTGATGGGAAATCAATAAGTTTTTGAACACATTCGGATCTTTAATTTGCGTCATTTCGCCTTCTCTTGGCATGTGCTTGTCCTTTAAACGAGAGAGGAAGAAGCGTAAAGCGCCCACTCTCAGTGCCGCTTGCCAGGATTGCTGTTCTTGCTCAGTCAGAGTACGAATTGCTTGATAAGCGTTTAACACCGCGTGAACTTTTTCTTCGCTGAGACTGAAATCCGCTAAACGACACCAATCATTTACCATCACCGCCAAATCATAAAGCATGGTGGCATTACAGGCATAATATAAGTCGATAATGCCGGATAGTTCATCCCCATTAAATAAGGCGTTATCACAGAACAAATCGGCATGAATGACACTGGTTGGAAGTTGAGACCAATCAATGGTATTTTGATAAGTAAGTTCCGACTCAATTAAACTTTTCTCATCTTCAGGTAAAAAAGTCTTAATTTCTTGAAAGGTATTTTTCATCCAGTGCAAATCACGGTCATTGGCACGAAACTGATCGTATTGCTGACCCGCCAGGTGAAATTTAGCCAGATTTTTTGCCATGACTTCACACTGAGTTTGGGTGGGATGGTCAACGCCCGAACCGGTTAAACGCTCCACCAATGCCGCAGGCTTGCCTTTAAGTTCTTTGAGATATGAACCGGTTAAAGTCGGTTTAGGGTGAGCGGTTGGAATTTGATGCTCGGCCATAAAGGCCATGATGTCGAGAAAATAGGGTAACTCGTCAAAATCATGATGTTCAAAAATCGTCAATACAAATCGACCGGTGGTGGTATCAACAAAATAATTGGTATTTTCAATGCCTGCGCTAATGCCTTCAAATGCGACCAGAGAGCCTTGATCAAAATCCGCTAAAAAGGCTTCTAACTCCGCTTGATTCACAACAGTATAAACAGACATCCCAAACCGTCCTAAGAAAAGGTTAAAATTACGACTTAATAAACGGCGATATTTTAGCATAATCCTTTAGAGGCAAAGCATTCAATGACTCAAATCCTTCCTGAATTCAATCCAGACAGTCCTTTTATCTTAGTTGACGGGTCCTCTTATCTGTTCCGGGCGTTTCATGCCATGCCGGCACTGACGAATTCCAAAGGACATGCCACCGGGGCGATTTTCGGTGTCATCAATATGATTGGAAAGTTATTAGGACAATACCAACCTGAACGCATTGCCGTGGTATTCGACGCCAAGGGGAAGAATTTTCGCCATGAAATGTATGAGGACTACAAAGCTCATCGCCCACCAATGCCGGATGAACTGCGTATTCAAATTGAACCGATTCATGACATCATCAAAGCATTGGGTATTCCGTTGCTAGTCATTGATGGCGTGGAAGCCGATGACGTGATGGGCACACTGGCACATCAGGCCACCCAAACCAAAATGGATGCATTACTGTCAACGGGTGATAAAGATATGGCGCAGTTGGTGAATGAACATATCACGCTCGTCAACACCATGAATGATACCTTGATGACGCCCGACAGTGTGTTTGAGAAGTTCCACGTGAAACCAGAGCAGATCATTGATTATCTCGCTTTGATGGGCGATAGCAGTGATAACATTCCCGGCATTCCCAAATGTGGTCCCAAAACCGCTGCAAAATGGATTGCCGAATATGGTTCCATTGAAAATTTGATTGACCATGCCGATGAGATTAAAGGCAAAATCGGTGAAAATTTACGTGCCAATTTAGAACAACTGAAATTGTCCCAACAACTGACCACCATCCGTCTGGATTGTGATTTACCGATTGCTTTAAATGATATCAAGCGCCATGAAGCGGATATGGATGCACTGGAAGCCCTGTTTTCGGAGTATGACTTACGCAACTGGTTAACCCGCGTGTTAAAAGGCGAATTACCTTTCAGTAAAAGTAGTGGTCGTAAAGCGCACTCTGAAACCGTCACCAATGGTCAATCCAAAAAAGCTACCCGCTCAGCTTCAACCACTGACTCGCCTGAAATTATATCCGAGCCTTATGAAACCATTCTCGACTGGACAACTTTCGATGCATGGCTCAAAAAACTGGAAGCAGCAGACGTTTTTGCCATTGATACCGAAACCACCTCTTTAAATGCCATGGAAGCCAAAATTGTCGGTGTCAGCTTTGCTTATGCCGAAAAAAACGACCAGGCCTGGCAGAATTTCGCGGCCTATGTGCCTTTGACCCACGATTATGAAAGTGCGCCTGAACAGTTACCGATTCAAGAGGTGCTGGCAAAGTTGAAACCACTTCTGGAAAACCCGACCATCAAAAAAGTCGGTCAAAACTTTAAATATGATTGGCACATATTCAAAAGCGTCGGGATTGACGTTCAGGGCATGGCGTATGACACCATGCTGGAATCTTACTGCTTCAACAGTGTCGCCACACGCCACAATATGGATGATTTGGCGCTGACCTATCTCAACCACAGCACCATTCATTTTAAAGACATTGCCGGCACGGGCAAAAAACAGAAAACCTTTAACCAAATTGAACTCGAAACCGCCTCGCCTTATGCTGCAGAAGATGCGGATATCACGCTACAGTTGCATCAAACACTGCTACCGAAATTACAAGCCGAACCGACTTTAAATAAGGTTTTTGAAGCCATTGAAATGCCTTTGTTGCCCGTCTTGGCGAAGATGGAACGCAATGGCGTGTTGATTGATCGTCAAATGCTGGCGGATCAGTCTTATGAACTGGGACAAAAACTCACCGATCTGGAACAAAAAGCCCATTTAATTGCCGGCACGCCGTTTAATTTAAATTCCTCCAAACAATTACAGGAAGTATTGTTTGAACGGTTAGAGCTTCCCATCGTGAAAAAAACGCCGAAAGGTCAACCCTCAACCGCAGAACCGGTGCTGGTACAGTTGGCAGAAGATGGCCATGAAATGCCAAATTTAATTCTGGAATATCGCAGCTTGGCCAAACTGAAGTCCACCTATACCGATTCTTTGCCAAAGCAAATTAACGCACAAACGGGGCGTGTCCATACGTCTTACCAACAGGCCGTTGCTTCAACTGGGCGTTTATCTTCAACGGAACCCAATCTACAAAACATTCCAATTCGAAGCGCCGAGGGTCGACGTATTCGCCAAGCATTTATCGCGCAACCGGGCTATCGTTTGATGGCCGCGGATTACTCCCAAATTGAACTGCGTATCATGGCACATTTATCCGGTGATGCCAGTTTATTAAAAGCCTTTGCCGAAGGCAAAGACATCCATCAGGCCACGGCGTCAGAAATTTTTAATATGCCGTTAGAAGACGTCACGTCCGAACAGCGCCGCAGCGCAAAAGCGGTTAACTTTGGGTTGATTTATGGTATGTCCGCCTTCGGACTAGCAAAACAGCTCAATATCAGCCGAGGATTGGCACAGGAATATATCAACTTGTATTTTGCACGCTATCCCGGCGTTGCGGAGTATATGGAGTCGACCAAAGAAAACGCCAAACAAACCGGTTATGTTGAAACTTTAATGGGGCGCCGACTGTATTTACCGGACATCAATGCCAAAAATGGTCAATTAAGACAGTATGCAGAAAGAACCGCTATCAATGCGCCGATGCAAGGCACCGCGGCAGACATCATCAAAACTGCCATGGTAAAAATGCAGCAATGGCTGGATCAAACCAATTGTGACATCAAAATGTTAATGCAGGTGCACGATGAATTGGTTTTTGAAGTCGCTGAAGCCGATATGGATCAAGCCAGACAAGACATCAAACGTATTATGGAAGCGGCTCTAAAACTGGATGTGCCCTTAATCGTTGAAATTGGCGATGGCTGGAATTGGGATGAAGCGCATTAATAAAATTTTAATGTGCTTAATTACGCATTTTGCTAAACTTTAACTAATTAATTTTAACTAACTAAACTTTAAAACTACAACAAATGGAACCTCTCATGAAAAAAACCAAACTTGCCAGTGCCATCCTTGCATTTAGTGTTTCAAGTCTAACCCATGCCGCGCCAAGCTCATATTCGCCGATTGGAACCAATATCGGTTATGGCGACAGCTCCAACCCAAATTCTTTATACAACTCTCTTGCCAACCCCGCCAACAATGCTATGAATGTTGCAGACACGGAAGGATACCGTGTCGGGTTAGGCGCAACCGTTCAAACCCAACTCAAAATTGAAGGGCTTGAAGGGTCGAAAGATTTTTTGGACAACCGCATTAAGCCTATTTTAGATAGAAACAATCCCCTTGAGATTAACGATCTTCAAACGGAAACCAATAACTTTTTAACCGCCTATAACCAAGGTAATTTCAGCACCATTACCGGCGTGACCATTCCATTGATTATCAAGCATGAAGCCATGGGCGGTGGCATTTCATTTGACTATACTCAACAGGTGGCCGGAAAAGGAAAGTTGATCAAAAACAACGACATTACAGCCACTTACGATGGTAGTAATCTTGGTATTAAAAGCGGTGATGCAGCATTCGGCGTTGACTATAAACAACTCAACGAATTTGCATTAGGGTATGGGTTTGATATCTCAAAATCTGATGCAGGGTCTTTATCTTTAGGTATTACAGCTCGCTATTTGAATCTATTATCTAATACTAAAATTGTCGATTTTAGCCAAGTAGCAAACGATAACTTAAATAATAATTCAAAAGATACTGCCGACTATATTAACGACATTGATTCAGGAAAATCGGACAGTAACTATACAGCCGATATCGGGATTAACTGGACAGGAAAGACTTACATGCTAGGGTTGGCAGGTATGAACTTAACCTCTCCAAAGTTTGATGTTAACAATAAATCGGATGCTGCTGCCACAACTGATTTCGCCAACCAAATTAATTCTAAATTCGAACTAAAATCTCAATATCGCGTTATGGCGCAATGGTTTAGTCGTGATCGAAGCTGGACCTTGGCAGGGTCTTACGATTTAAATAAAGCAAACGACCTAAACAATGAAGATATTCAATGGTGGACGGTTGGCGCAAGCTATGCAACCAACTCCGCTTGGTATATTCCTGATGTCCGCTTTGGTTTAAGAGGGAATCTGGTCGGTTCTAAATACACTTATGCTAATGCCGGGTTAACGTTAGGTTTCTTGACATTGGATGTCTCAACAACGACTCTGGACTTCCAAGCCGTATCTGACAAACAGAAAAATGCGGGGGTAATGGCTTCTGCAGGGGTTGAGTTTGACTTTTAATCGCGCCTGACAAAACATTTTAAAACACATTGACCCCCATCTCATCATGGTTAGGGGGGTCTTTTAATAAACAAAGGAAAATATCATGCTAAAAAAACTCTGCTTCATTGGATTAAGTTTTCCTGCTTTAGTTTTTGCAGGGACTAATAACATTGATTATTTACATTTCGACAGCCAAGCTCAATTTAAAGAATTTGCAAAAGATCTGACAGGCGCTTTATCAGTCAAAACGTTGGAACCAGCCGAACCCTTAGGAATTGCCGGATTCGATATCGGGCTTTCTTACAATATCACTCAACTTAAATATAAACATATGGATCGCGTTTCGGATAATGGTAAATCTTCATTAGATACCTTTACCATCCACGCCGTTAAAGGGTTACCCTTCGGGATCGATTTTGGGATCAATTACACAAAAGCACCCAGCAGTAATATTGAAACTTGGAGTGGAAAGATTAGCTATGCTTTGGTTGAAGGGGGCACCTTGTACCCAGCGATCGGTATCAGTGGTAATTACGCTCAAACCAGTGGGATCGATGCATTGAATTTTAATAGCTATGGTGCCGAAGTCGGTATTTCAAAAGGATTCGCAAACTTCACTCCTTACGCCGCTGTCGGGATGGTTAATAGTGAAACCAAAGCGGAAGAGATTAACATTGGTTTGGCAGGTCCGAACCTTAAAAATGAATCGATTTCCATGGCCAAGTTTGCCGTTGGGGTGAATATTAATTTATTGTTAATGGATGTTCTGGTTGGCTATAACCAAATTGGGGAAGTCGGCACTTATTCCTTAAAAGCAGGTTACCGCTTTTAGTCTAAACACCTTCGTCCAATCAAAACGCCCAGGCCCGGGCGTTTTTTATACGTCTTTTGTCTCCGGTTTGGTTTTAACTGGCCGTTCATAGTCCATCCATTCATCCAGCTTCGCCCACACTTCTTCCAGCCCTTTTCTTTTTAAAGACGAAAACAACTGTACCGTCGCATGCGGATATTTTTCAGTCAGCAATTGTCTCATTTTCAGCAAACTGTTTTGTGCCGGGCCTTTTTTTAATTTATCTGATTTCGTCAATAGAATATGCACCGGTAAATTCAGTGTCAGCGTCCAATCCAACAGCATTAAATCAATTTCAGTCGGCGGCATTCTTGAATCTACCATCATAATCAACCCTTTCAAAGAGGCTCGTACTTCGATGTATTGCGATAAACTCTTTTCCCAAGCTCGTTTGGTATTCACATTAACTTTGGCATACCCATAGCCAGGCAAATCGACTAATTTACGTTGCTCATCACATTCAAAAAAATTAATTAACTGTGTTCGACCCGGTGTTTTACTGGTTTTAGCCAACCCTCTTTGTGAGGTAATCACATTCAACGCACTGGATTTTCCGGCATTGGAACGCCCGGCAAACGCCACTTCATAACCGAAGTCTTCCGGGCAATGGGATAAATCAGGTGCTGATTTTAAATAGGTCGCTTGTTGGTAAAGTGGATGTTGCATAGGGTGAGTTGCCTGTCAGTTAGGTTTTCATTCTTTATCAATAGTGTGAATCGGTATATACTTTACAATCTTTTTTTAATGATTATTTAAGAATATTTATTTATATGGTCGATCTATCCAACACTTCAAGCCCATTGCCAAAGCGTAAACCAGGCATTTTTATCCAATTTTTAGGCTCCATGAATTTGGCGGTCACTTTATTAATGATGTTGGCGATCGCGTCCGTCATCGGGACGGTTTTACAACAAAATCAAGTTTTTCAAGATTATATTATAAAATTTGGGCCTTTCTGGACCCAAGTCTTCAATGAATTGGGGTTATTCCATGTTTATGGCGCTGCGTGGTTCATTTTAGTCCTCTTATTTTTATTAATCTCCACCAGTGTCTGTGTCAGCCGAAATGGCCCGACTTTTTTAAAAGACATTAAACAGTACAGTGAAAAACTCTCTTTAAACGCTTATAAACATCAACCCCATTCTTTGACCTATACTCCGGAATCTTTCGATGCTGAAACCGCTCAATCTATCTTAAAACAGCAAGGTTACAAAACGAAAATTCATCAACGAGACGATGGTGTAACGGTGGCTGGTTTAAAAGGTCGCTGGAACCGACTAGGCTATATCTTCACCCATATTTCTATTATTGTGATTTGTATCGGAGCTCTGTTCGACAGTAATTTATTATTAAAATACCGTGAATTGACAGGTACTTTAGCGCCTGAGACCCGTACTGTCGGTTTAGATAAGATTCCTCAAAAATCCTGGTTAGGCCCTGAAAACTTCTCATTCCGTGGATCGGTCAATATCGCGGAAGGAAAAAAATCAGATGTTCTGTTTTTACCTTATGAACGCGGATTTTTAGTACAAAAACTGCCTTTTACCATTGATGTTAAAGACTTCCGTATTAAATATTACGATACCGGAATGCCAAAATCTTTTGAATCCGATATTGTTTTAAGTGCGCCTGATCTAGACAAGCCAATCGAAAAAACCATCAAGGTAAATCACCCTTTATTTTATAAAAATTATGCGATTTACCAATCTTCTTTCGGCGACGGCGGCAGCTTGATGAAACTGAAAGTTCACCCGCTTCTATCGCCCACCAATAACCCACTCACATTAAATACCGCGGTGGACAAGGTAGAACCGTTGAAAACCCCGATGGGTACTTATCGTTTAGAGTTAAACGACTTTAAAATGTTCAACATTGTGCCCGCCACGGATGAAGAAAGAGCCAAAACCGGTAAAAAAATGCATAACAATGGCCCAACCATCATTTTTAAAGTTCGAAATGATCAGGGAAAAGCTTGGGAATATGAAAACTATATGCAACCAAGCTTACAGGATGGTCGTTGGTTCTTTATGACTGGGATGAGAACCTCTCAAGCCGAACCGTTCCGTTATTTATTTATTCCAGCAGATCAGCAACGCCAAAAAACGCGTTTCTTTAATTTTTTAGCGTTAATCAACAATAAAAATAAATCTCAAGAAGTATTAAAAGAAGCCTTTCCACAAGAAAAAGGCGTTGATGATCGAACTTATCAGCTTCAAATGCGGTTGTTGAACCAATTGATGGTGTTATTCCGTCAAAAAGGATTCAATGGTGTCAGTCAATTTGTACAGAAAAATGTGCCCGAAAAAGATCAATCCAAAGTGAAAGATTATTATATGGGGCAAACCAGTTTGGCACTTCAAACACTTTACTTAAACGTTTTGAAACAAGAAAAAGTTAAAGAATTAGACAATATTTCTAACTTCAATAAACAATGGTTTGAGGATGCGATTACCGTTATCAATAGCTTGCCGAACTATGGTCCGCCAATGTATTTTGAATTGGATTCTTTTAAACAAATCGAATCTACCGGATTGCAAATCACTAAATCCCCTGGAAAAGATATCGTTTATTTTGGGAGTGCTTTACTTATAATTGGGGTCTTCTTCTTATTCTATGTGCGTCAGAAACGAATTTGGTTAGCCTATTCTGAAAAAGAAGGTACGTTAACCATTGCAGGAAAAGACAATAAAGAGCTGCCAGAAGTGGCAAAAGAATTTCAACAAATTGTACAAGCGGTACAATCTAAAATGCAGGTGAAGTCATGAGTACAATGAATTCTTCGATGGAAATGGATCAATTAAAAAAACCTTTTTCCATTAGCGATATGATATGGGCAGTCTTAGTCATTGCTGGTGCAGCTTATGCCTGGCAAAGCTTTGGCCAATTAATGGATATATACGAAGTCGGTATTTTAGCCGGCACGGCTGTTGGTCTGATTGCATTTGGTAAAATCTGGCCCAGCATTAAAACATTGTCTTACGCTGTTGCCGCGTTAAGTTTATTGGCGCTGTGGACCTACAGTCATCATGGCAATCACATCTCTGCAAATGAACAAGCTTTCTTTTTAAAGTTCTTAATTTCCAGCCAATCTGCGTTTATGTGGATGAGTGCCTTATTCGTCATGGCGACAGTGGCTTACTTTCTATCGCTATTTTCTAAATCGAATTATGTCGGTAAAGTGGCCAGCGCCATTGCGTGGTCTGGGGTTGCTTTTGGATTGGTAGGCATGATGGTTCGCTGGCGTGAATCGTATCTTATTAACCCAGATTACGGTCATATTCCAGTCAGTAGTTTATATGAAGTCTTCATCTTGTTTGCAGTACTGACAACCTTAATTTATCTGTATTACGAACAAAAACTGCGTACCCGTTCAATGGGTGGATTTGTCATGTTGATTGTCAGTGCTGCGATTGGTTTTCTACTTTGGTATACCTTTGATCGTGGAGCAAATGTAATCCAACCACTGGTACCCGCCTTAAAAAGTTATTGGATGAAAATACACGTGCCTGCCAATTTCGTTGGCTATGGTGCTTTTTCAATTGCGGCGATGGTCGGTCTAGCGTATTTAGTCACTGAGAAATTCCAAACCAAAAATCCTGATTCACAATTTGTGAAATCCATGCCTAGCTTGGAAAGTATGGATGACTTAATGTACAAAACGGTTGCCTTAGGATTTGCCTTTTTCACCATTGCAACCGTGTTAGGTGCTATGTGGGCAGCAGAAGCTTGGGGCGGTTATTGGTCATGGGATCCGAAAGAAACTTGGGCTCTGATCGTCTGGTTAAACTATGCGGCTTGGTTACATATTCGTATGTCAAAAGGCTGGCGTGGACGTCCGATGGCATTATGGGCATTAGTCGGGTTATTAGTCACCACCTTTGCTTTCTTAGGGGTCAATATGTTCCTATCCGGTCTTCATTCTTATGGTGAGCTTTAAGGTTTAAAATTTAGGAAATTCAATGTTGAAAAATTTTTTCATTACCAGCCTACTCTTGTTAAGTTTTGGAGTTCAATCTGCGCTTGCAAATGAAGCCTTTGGCATTGCGGAAGGGGTGGAATATAAAAAAATTCCAACCCCTCAATCAACTGCCCCACATGAAAAAAAGGTGGTTGAAGTATTTTATTATGGCTGCCCGCACTGTTATGAATTAGAAAACAGTGTGCATCAGTGGCTTAAAAGCAAGCCGAAAGATGTGCATTTTGAACGCATGCCGGCAGTTCTGAATAATCCTAATTGGGTGTTTATGGCTCGTGTATTCTACACCGCTAAATTTTTAGGCATTGAACAACCGTTCCATACCAAATATTTTGATGCCATTCAACGAGATCGTCAGTCGATTTTTAATGTCGATGCTTTGGCAAAATTTGTCGAACCGATGGGAATTAAACCGGATGCTTACAAACAGATGTTCAACAGCTTCCAAGTGACCAGTGCGGTTTCTCGTGCAAAACAAATGACGCAGAATTATGGCATTGATGGCGTTCCTGCCGTGATTGTTAACGGAAAGTATCTGACCGATGTGCCCATGGCCTCTTCTCGCCAAGCTCTGTGGAAAGTTGTTAATCAACTACTTAAGAAATAACCATTCGACTTTATGAATACCATTAATAATAATGGTATTCACTTCCCTTCTTCCAATGCTAATTTTGCGCTTCAATGCTTTTTAAGTTTATAATCGTTCTAACGCAAAATACATTAAAACTGACCAGGCCTGGCTGTTTTTAATCACTTAACGGAATACTGACATAATGAAAGCATCTAATCTCTTCGTACACTGTTTGGAAAACGAACAAGTTGAATACGTTTTTGGTATTCCCGGCGAAGAAAATATGGATATGATGGATGCATTATTAGATTCCGATATTGAATTCATTACCTGTCGACATGAACAAGGTGCGGCCTTTATGGCCGATGTTTATGGTCGTTTAACCGGAAAAGCCGGAGTGTGCTTATCCACCTTAGGGCCTGGCGCCACTAACCTGGTTACAGGGGTTGCCGATGCGAATATGGATAACTCTCCTGTTGTGGCAATTGCCGGACAAGCCGCTACCACACGGTTACATAAAGAATCGCATCAAGTGGTCGATCTGGTAAATTTATTCAAACCCATTTCAAAATATGCCACCCAAATACTGGAACCTGAAACCATTCCGGAAGTGATTCGAAAGGCTTTTAAACTGGCGCAAGCGGAAAAACCGGGCGCGGCATTTATCGATTTTCCAGAAAACATCAGTGAAATGTTGACCCCGGAAAAACCTTTACCGGTTATTCATTCGCGGTTGTCATTAGCGGATCATAAATTGATAGATAAGACCGCTTTAATTATTCAAAAAGCCAAAAAACCTCTGATTTTGGTGGGTAACGGTGCTGTAAGAGCAAATGCCGGTCGGCAATTGGAAGCCTTTTCAAAACATTACCAAATTCCTTTAGTGAATACTTTTATGGCAAAAGGGGCGGTTCCCCATTACAAAAATCCTTTATCGGTCGGCACCACTGGATTACAAAAAGGCGATTACGAAAACGGCGGCTTTGCCGAATCGGATTTGGTGATTTGTGTTGGATTCGATATGGTGGAATATCATCCTCATTTGTGGAACCCAAACCGTGAACATACCATTATTCATATTGATACTTGCCCCGCCGAAGTGGATTACAGCTATATTCCCGATGTGGAATTAGTCGGCAATATTGGTCGTAATTTAAGTGCTTTAACACAAAAATTACCGCATAAGGAATATGAACCAACGCCCTTTCCATTAAGAGAAGCGATGATTCAGGAAATGGAGCGTTGCTCCGACAGTGATGCCTGGCCGATGAAACCTCAAAAAATTATTTGGGATCTCAGAACAGCTATGAACAAAGAAGATATTGCAATTTGTGATGTTGGCGCCCATAAGATGTGGATGGCGCGATTTTTTCGTTCGGAACTGCCTAACACTTGTATTATTTCCAATGGCTTTGCCAGTATGGGTATTGCTGTGCCTGGTGCGATTGGGGCAAAACTGGCTTTCCCGGAAAAAGCCATTGTTGCCGTCACCGGCGATGCAGGATTTATGATGAACTCGCAGGAAATTGAAACGGCTTTGCGTTGTAATACGCCCATCGTGATTCTTATTTGGAATGACAATCAATATGGCTTGATTAACTGGAAACAAAAACGTCGCTACGGACGTTCAGCTTATATCGACTTCCAGAACCCGGATTTTGTGAAATATGCCGAATCCTTTGGGGCAACAGGGGTTCGAATCAATACAACCAGCGAATTACTGCCGACTTTAAAAACCGCGTTAAAAGCCAATACGGTCACTATTATTGATTGCCCAGTGGATTATTCAGAAAATGACCGATTAACGGAATTATTAGGAAATGTACTTTCAGAAATTGAATCATAATTTCTTAAATTCGGTACCATACGTAAAAAGAACTCCAATACAAGAGTGAACTTATGATTTATATTAAACGTAATGCCAATAATGAGATTGAAGATCTCCAATTTTCTAATTTACCAGGGTATACGCAAACCAGCCTTTTTGAACCTGAAATCAAAGCTTTTCTGGAAAACACGCAAAATGAAGAATTGATTAAGAAAGTTCTCACCAATTTAGATTTGGATATGGTGCGTGTCATTGAAGATATGGTTAATCTCATGGTTGAAAAAGGACTCATCCTTTTTACCGACTTACCGGAGCCGGTACAAAATAAACTTATGTTCAAACGTTCATTAAGAAAGTCCTTGAAACCTGAACACAGTTTGATTGAAGAGGAAGAAACGTTAAACTTCTAACCTATTACTCTAGATAAGTAGTCACTTTTTCAATTGGTTGGCGAGTGGATTTTCCGACGCAATCCGGATACCCCATATACAAGGCACCAATCAATCTTAATTGAGAAGAATCGATCTTCAAAACGTCATAAGTACGTTTATCTTCAATAATAGGCCCCGTACTCCATTGAGTGCCTATTCCTAGCTCCCAGCCGGCTAATTGCAGATTTTGAATGGCACAACTACAGGCGGCATAATCTTCTTGCAGTGTCACTTTGTCTTTTGCCAATACCTGCCCCACCAAAACGATTTTCGGAATCGCTAGAAACTTAGCCATGGCTTTGTCATAAATTTCATCAAAGCCTTTAGATCCTTTCTCAGCTCTTTTTAATGCCCTATTTTCAGCATAAATAACGGCTAAATCTGTTTGAGTTTTTTCCCCTATCACCCAAAATCGCCAAGGTTCGGTTATTTTATGATTAGGTGCCCAGATGGCTGCTTCAAGACATTGATTTAATAAATTCAATGGAATTAACCGAGGTTTAAACTGATAAATTGATCGGCGGGATTTAATAAGTTCTAAAATCGACATAGAATAACTCTTGAATAACTGTTGGCAATTGCTCTGGATAAACTGTAACAAATTGTGGATAAAATTGAGAATAAATCAAACCTTAAAACTTATGCACAATTCATTCACAGTTCATACAAACAAAACAACAGGGGTTAACACATCAGTTATAAACAAGTTAACTATTTGATAATAAAAATTAAAGTAAACTTATCCCTATAAACCGCTTTGACTAATAAGAACAGAAACAAAAAAAGAATATATATATATACATATATATCTTTTAACTGTGAATAGGCTCTATGACTTTAAATGAATTGAAATATTGTATTGAACTCGCCAATGAAAAACATTTTCGAAAAGCATCTGAAAAATGCTTTGTCAGCCAACCGACGTTGAGTATTGCAATTAAAAAATTAGAAGAAGAATTAAACGTTACCTTATTTGAAAGACGTAAAAATGAGGTTATTATCACGCCTATTGGAAAACAGGTTGTTGAACTTGCAAAAGAAATTCTTCAAAAAACACAAACCATTAAAGATATTTCACAAGACGAACAATCACAAACAACGGAATTGAAAATAGGGGTCATTTATACGATTGGACCTTATCTATTACCCAGTTTGATTTCAAAATTTCATCAAAAAGCACAGAATATACGATTGTCGATTGAAGAAAACTACACTCATATCCTTTCCCAAAAGCTTCAATCAGGAGAGCTCGATATTATTATTGTTTCTTTACCTTTTGAAGAACCCAATATTGAAACGTTTCCGGTTTATGAAGAAGAATTTATTGCTGCTATTCCCAAAAGCCATCCTTTGTCGAAGGTCAAAGAAATTGCTTTGGATGAAATTAAAAATGAAACCGTTTTGTTATTAGGGGCAGGTCATTGTTTCAGAGATCAAGTTTTGGAAGCTTATCCCAATTTAATTAACCTTCATACTAAAAATAATCCGTTACAGAAAACACTAGAAGGTAGTTCTCTTGAGACAATTCGATATATGGTGGCCTCAGGGGCAGGTATTACGGTTTTGCCTTGTAGTGCCTGTCAGAATGCGGATGATTTACTGGTTTATCGTCCTTTAAAAGTGCCTAAACCGAAAAGAATGGTTGTCATGGCCTGGCGTAAAAGTTTTCCACGCCAAAAAGTACTTCAAGCCTTTAAAGATACCCTGCAATCGATTCAGTTACCTTGTACAATCAATCCATCTTAAAAAAGAGTTTTTATTTAAAAATGCATGTTCGGTTTTTAACATTCATATTGTTATTTTTGCCCACTTTGAGTCTGGCAGAAAGTTCGTCCACTCAAAACGTAGCTGATAGACCGGCAATGAACACACAAGATCCTTATGAAGACTATAACCGAGCCATATATGACTTTAATATGGCATTCAGTGATACGATTGGGGAACCGGTTGCCAATGCTTATAATTCTGTACTGCCCTCCCCAGTCAAAACAGGTATCAGTAATTTCTTTAATAATTTAAAAGAACCTATTAATACGGTTAATGCTCTTTTTCAAGGCAACATAGAAGGTGGATTAACCAGTTTTATGCGATTATCGTTAAACACCACCTTGGGATTATTTGGTTTGCTTGATATTGCTACCCCTGCCGGATTGGATTATCAGAAAGAAGATTTAGGTCAGACACTTTATAAGTGGGGAATGTGGTCTGAATCTTCCTTTATCATGATGCCGATTATCGGGCCTTACACCACTCGAGAGCTGGTCGGAAGCAGTATTGATTCGTTTTATAATCCAGCGTATCCGTATTTGATCCAAACAGACTTACAAGGACGTATCATGTTGTTTCTAGGAGAAAAATTTGTTGATTATACCCAAATCGTATCTTTAGCAAGAGAAGTGAGGCAACAACCGGATCCTTATATTTTCATGCGAGAAAGTTATTTACAGCATCGTTTGAATTTAATCTACAACGGAAATCCTCCCGCGCCGAATTTGGATGACTTTAACTTTGAGTAGAATGATAAGTATCTTAAAAACACCCAGGCCTGGGTGTTTTTAAGATCATTTGATTTGATTTTGAGTTTTTTTGAGTTGTTTGACTTTGATATGAATGGCCGCTTTTGCCATTAAATGGGCACTGACCGGTGCGGTAATAAACAAAAATAATGTGATGAGAATTTCATGTAGACTTAAAGTGTCTTTTTCAAAAGTAAAATAGAGTGCGGAGGCGATTAAGATAGCCCCAACGCCTAAGGTTGTCGCTTTAGTGGGGCCATGTAAACGCATAAAAAAATCGGGCAGTTTGAATAGACCGAACGAACCGATGAGGGTAAATAAAGCGCCGATAACAATCAGCAATGCCAATAATAGTTCAAACATATCTGATCTTCCTTTTATTCCATGATATCGCCGCGCAATAAGTATTTACTTAAAGCCACGGTTCCGACAAAACCCATTAACGCAATTAACAAGGCCGCTTCAAAATATAAAGCACTGCCCAGATACAAGCCAAATAAAATCAATAGGGCAATGGTATTAATATACAAGGTATCTAACGCTAAAATGCGATCTGGAATGGAAGGTCCTTTCACCAAACGGTAAAAGCTTAAAATCAAAGCCAGTGCAACCATGACAAAAGCCAGTTCTAAAGCAATCTCTAACATGATGGAAATACCTCCATTAATGGTCGCTCATAGCGTTGTTTTATTTCTTCTATGGTTTCGGCCGCATCTTCAATATGCAACGCGTGAACTAGCAATTGCTTTCGATCCGATGACAAATCACATGAGACGGTTCCAGGGGTCAATGAAATGGTATTAGCCAAAAAACTAATACCTAAAGGGTGTTGAATGTCTAAATCAATGGTTAAAAAGCCGGGTTGAAGATGTGCGGTTTTCCCTAAAATCAATTTAGCGACCGTGACGTTTGCAATTAAAATATCCCATAAGACAATGCCTAGAAATTTAAGCAAGGTTATCGGGTGTTTCAAACACACTTTTTCCGGCCAGAAGCTGGAAGTAAACACTGGAATAATGAGTGCCAGAATAAATCCGAGCACAATATGACCCGCTCCGAAATTATTGTTCAGCAGTAACCAAATTCCCCATAAAAATAAACTTAAGATGGGATGCGGTAAGATTTTTTTTATGCTCATAGTGACACCTTTCCAACCGCTGGGGTATTAAGAACCGAATCTATGTAATGATTTGAATTAAACAACTGTTGTGCAATGGCATCTGTCATTGAGGTAATGGGTTGGGCAAACACCACTAATACCACACTGGCCGAAAACAATAAGAGAACTGCTAAATACGCCAATTTATTCAGGGGTTCTCCTGTTGACTCGGTGTTGGGTTGAATTCGATAAAACAACACGGAACCCGATCGCGCCATCGCAATAATCATAATCAAGCTTGAAATCAGCACAATGGCTAAGATCCAGCCAAAATAATCATGATTCAAAGCGGATGAGAGAATAAGTACCTTTCCAAAGAATCCTGACAAAGGCGGCATGCCGACCATGGCGATGGCTGCAAAGATAAAAGTTGATCCTATCAGAATGGCTTGTGGCATTGCAGGACCGGATTTAAAACGATCTTCTAAAATGCCTTTGCCCCGAGCAATGATATCTGCTAATAGGAAAAAACCACCTGCAATCAAGGTGGAATGGATTAAATAATATAAGGTGGCGGATAAAGCCGCTGGAGTATTCAATCCAATTCCAACCAATAAAGTGGCGACGGAAGCCAGCACCAGATACGCAACTTGTTCCCTTAGACCTCGCGAGGCCATCACACCTAAAGCCGCTAAAATCAGTGTGACCAACCCGAGTCCGAGTAACCAAGGCGTGTAGAAAAAAGCCAATGCTTGTGCATTTTCTCCGAATAGAGTGCCGTGGACACGAATAATGGCATAAAGTCCGACTTTGGTCATAATCGCAAATAATGCAGCCACTGGAGCGGCTGCATTGGCATAGGCTTGGGGGAGCCATAAATACAGTGGAAACATCGCTGCTTTGATACCGAAAACTAACAACAATAGTAAACCTGCGGCTGCCACCACGCCTTGATCTTCAGAGGAAAGAAGGGCGATTTTATTTGCCATGTCCGCGATATTTAACGTGCCTAATACGCCATAAAGTGCGCCGACCGCAAACAAAAAGAGGGTGGAACCGATTAAATTGATGACAACATATTGCAGACCCGCTTTGGTTCTTAATCGTCCGCCGCCATGCAGCATCAAACCATAAGAGGCCAATAACAAGACTTCAAAGAAAACGAACAGGTTAAAGACATCCCCCGTCATGAAGGCGCCATTTAAACCGAATAACTGTATTTGAAACAAGACATGAAAATGCGATCCTTGTTCATCCATCCGAGTTGAAATGGCATACCATAATGCGCCTAACGCTAAAATGGCGGTAATGAAAATCATCAAGGCAGACAGTTGATCCAAAACCAGCACGATTCCATAGGGTGCTACCCAGTTGCCTAATGTATATACTTGAGGTGATAAGCCTTGGCTGGCGGAATATAAAAGCTCTACACTGACCGCGAGCAGCGCCAGAACCAATAAAAAACTGAGTAAGCGTTGTAAATTCAGTCCAGCCTGTCGTACCAATAAAACAAGAACGCCACCGATTAAAGGGATTAAAACGGGTAAAAAGGGTAATGACATCATCCGTGAGTAGCCTCTTTATTGGATTGCTGCGTTTTCGCAGTTGTTTTTTTATCATAGGGCACTTCATCAAGTGCTAAATGTAAGCCATCAACATGGTCATTTCCCAGTTCCGAACGAGATTTCAACGCTAAGACAATCAAAAAAGCAGTCATTCCAAACGCAATCACAATCGCGGTCAATACCAATGCTTGAGGCAAAGGGTCAGTATAACCCCCTTGAGCAGGATTAATCACGGCGGGAAAACCGATGGTTAACCGACCCATGGCAAATAAAAAGACATTAACGGCATACGCTAATAACGTCAGACCCAATACCACAGGGAACGTTCGGGCTCTTAAGGTGAGAAACACACCACTGGCAGTTAAAACACCAATCACGATGGCAATGAGTAATTCCATTATTTAACCTCCGAGGTTGTGGCATCCTGAAGCGGTGCTTGTTCTGGATGATGGGAGGCATAACTTAAACGGCCTAGTTGAACCAGACTCATTACGGTCGCTCCCACAACGACTAAAAAGACGCCTAAATCAAAGGCAATGGCACTGGCAACTTCAAATTCACCGACTATTGGCCAATGAAGATGGGTAAAGGTTGAGGTTAAGAACGGATAGCCGATGCCCATAGCCACTAATCCGGTTGAAATGGCAATCAACAAACCTACGCCAATCGACCAATGCATATCAACTTTAATGCGATCGCTGGTCCATTCAATCCCATTGGCTAAATATTGCACAATTAAGGCAATGGAAGCGATCAAACCGGCAATGAATCCACCACCGGGCAGATTATGACCGCGCAAGAAAATAAAGACCGCTACCAGTAACATCATCGGTAAGAGAAGGCGCGTTAAGGTTTGCATGATTAAAGGATGTTTATCCGTGTTCCAGATTCTGCCCATTTCGTCGCGTTTTGGGGCGGTCAGTTTCATGCCTTGTAACATGGCAAAAACGCCCAGGCCTGCCAATGCCAACACCACAATTTCACCTAAGGTATCAAACCCACGAAAATCTACCAGAATTACATTGACCACATTGGTACCACCACCGCCTGGCAGACTGTTTTCCAGAAAATATTGAGCAATGGTTTCATAATCACGTGTTAAGACAGATAACGTGAGTAAAGTGACACCCACGCCAGAGAAAACGGCTAATACGCCATCTCGCCATAATCTTATTTTCCCGATTTCTCGAGGAGTCTTCTGTGGCAAATAGTACAATGCCAGCAATAACAAAACGATGGTGACCACTTCAACAGACAGTTGGGTTAAAGCCAAATCCGGTGCTGAAAATTTAATAAATCCAACTGAAATCACTAACCCGACGACGCCAATGACGACTAAGACCAGCAATCGTCTTCGGTGGAAGACAATCGTTAATAAAGCCGCCAGCATTAATCCGATGGCAACAATGAGTGTCACAGCATCCACCGGGAGCATTGAGCGTGTGCCTAAAAGCGGAGAAGATTGTGATAAGAAGCCATAAACACCAAAGATTAATGACGCAAAAATAATCCATGCCGAAGCATTTTGCAGAGAGCCTTTATCAAATTTTGCCCGAACTTGAATGGAGGCATTAAATAATTTCTGTAACCCAATATTAAAATATCGGCGGGCATCAATTTGTTGAATATAGCGTTCATAAAAAGCAAAGAAACGATGACGCATAAAGTACACTGCGACCCCTAGAGAAAGGGCAATGGCACTCATCATAAGTGCATAGGTAAATCCGTGCCAAATGGCTAAACTATAAGCTGGCGCGGCTGTTTGCAAAGTACCGATAACGGCTACATTCAATAATGGCGCAATCGTATAGGCCGGGAAAATGCCCACTGCAAGACAGATAATCACCAGCAAATCGACAGGAATTTTCATGAACCGAGGCGGTTCATGGGGCGTTTTAGGTAGATCAATGGGGTCGCCATTAAAAAACACATCATGAATAAAACGCAAAGAATACGCCACGGATAGAATCCCACCTATCGTGACAAGCACGGGGATCATCCAGGCAAAGCTTGAAATATGAGAAGCATGAACAGCCTGTTCAAAGAACATTTCTTTACTTAAGAAACCATTTAATAAAGGGACACCGGCCATTGCGGCTGAAGCGATGATTGCCAATGCGGCCGTATGAGGCATATATTTAATCAACCCATTCAGTTTACGCATATCACGGGTGCCCGCTTCATGGTCAATAATCCCGGCCACCATAAATAAAGAGGCTTTGAAGGTGGCGTGGTTAATGATATGGAAGATGGCAGCAACGGCAGCGAGCTGGGTACCAAACCCAAAAAGCAAGGTAATCAAGCCTAAATGACTGATGGTGGAGTAGGCCAGCAAGCCTTTTAAATCGTTTTTAAAGAAAGCGGTATAAGCCCCGATCAATAAAGTAATCATCCCGGCGCCACCGACCAACCAAGACCATTCTTCTGTGCCGGAGAGTACGGGAAAAAAGCGTGCTAATAAGAAAATTCCGGCTTTAACCATGGTGGCGGAATGTAAATAAGCTGAAACTGGCGTGGGTGCTGCCATGGCATGCGGTAACCAGAAATGGAAAGGAAATTGAGCCGATTTGGTGAAAACGCCTAATAAGATGAGTCCTAAAATAGGCAGATATAACGGATCAGCTCGAACGATATCGCCCGCTAAAAGCACATCACTGAGCTGGAAACTGCCGACTACATGCCCCAGTAACAGCACGCCCCCTAATAACGCCAAGCCTCCTGCGCCGGTTATGGCTAAAGCCATACGGGCACCTTGCCTGGCATCTTTGCGTTGTTGCCAATAGCTGATCAGTAAGAAAGAGGTGATCGAAGTCAATTCCCAGAAAACCACCAGCTGAATCAAGTTTTCGGATAATACGATTCCTAACATGGAGCCCATGAACATCAATAGATAAGCGAAAAAACGCCCCATGCAATCTTTTGAAGCCAAATAATAACGGGCATAGAAAATGACCAAGAGCCCAATGATTAGAATTAACAAGGCAAAGAGAAGCGCCAAACCATCGAGTCGGAAAGCGAATTGTAATCCAATGGCATCAATCCATGACCAGCTTTGAATCAACGTTTTACCTTCAAAAATCTGAGTCATTGAAGGGGCTAGCAAAGCCAAGGACAATAGGGTGATCCCCCCACTGGTCCATGCTGCTGCTAAACGATTTAATTTTGAAGACCAGGCCACTAAGATGGCGCCAAAAAACGGCAAAAGCACCACAACAGGAAGGTTAAAAGCCAATAAATTCATAGCAATCCAAGTTAATTATAAATGTTGTTTATAACTAAAGAAGATTACCACAAACCAGTGTAGAGTCAATGTTTTAGCGGGCTATATCTGATTGATAAATGAATTTTTAACCCCAAAAGCGCATCAAAATAATCAGAAAAATAAAAGGTAAGTGACGTCATGTTATGAATAAATTTCGATGCCTTTTATAAGTGGGTTTACTTTGTTTGAATTTCAGATAGGATAACCCTTATAAAATAGCGATTAATCCGCTTAAAAAGCGCTTTACAGATCTGAAAAGATTAGGAATTGGCTGACGATATGACAAATTTAAAAACCCTTGTATTCGCCGCTCTGACATTATTGTTGATTACGGGATGGGTATTTGCAGGGGATGATCTTAATACCCAACTAGATTGGCCCAAAATGATTATGGAATTATTGGGAGGGTTGGCTTTATTCTTATTTGGGCTTGATTTACTGATTAAAAGTTTGCTTGCCGTGGCCGGTGAAAAAATGAAGACCTTGTTAGAGAAATTAACGGTTAACCGAGTGACGGGTGCGATTTCTGGAACTTTGGTCACAGCGGTGATTCAATCTTCTTCAGTCACGACAGTATTGGTGGTCGGCTTTGTTTCAGCAGGCTTAATGACAGTGGCTCAGGCTGCCAGTGTTATTATGGGAGCTAACCTTGGAACGACCATTACTGCCCAAATCGTGGCATTTAAAATTACCAATTTGGCATTATTGATGATTGCAGTCGGGTTTGTCCTGCAATTTGTCGGGCAACGCAGTCGAACCCGCAGTTATGGTGAACTGATCCTGGGGTTGGGGCTGATCTTTTTCGGTATGAATGTCATGAGTGAAGGCATGGAGCCTCTCAAAAGCTATGAGCCATTTTTGAATTTAATGGTGGAAATGCAAAATCCTTTTTATGGCATTTTAGTTGGATTGGTTTTTACGGCTTTGGTGCAGTCTTCTTCCGCCACGATTGGGATTGTTATTGTGATGGCGAGTAATGGATTTTTGACCTTACCTGCCGGGATTGCACTTTCAATGGGCGCGGATATCGGGACTTGTATTACCGCCATATTGGCTTCCATCGGTAAATCTCGAGATGCAATCCGATCCGCAATGATTCATGTGGGATTTAATATTTTAGGAGTATTGATCTGGTTGCCGTTTATTTCGGTATTGGCGTATTTATCCGTGTCTGTTTCACCGTCGATTATGCCGGACATTATGACGATGGAAGCCCTGGCAGAAAATACACCGCGAGAAATAGCCAATGCCAATACCATTTTTAAATTGTCTGCACTGTTGCTCTTTTTGCCGATGATTCCGGTGTTCGTTTGGGCGGTATATAAACTCTATCCCGTCATTGAAGATGAAAATAATCAGCGTGACATAAAACCCAAATTTTTGGATAACAGTTTATTATCCGCCCCTTCAATGGCATTGGATGCGGTCGAAATGGAGTTGGAAGCGTTTCATCAAAAATTCAGTAGTTTCTTTAATCATACGGTACAAAATGCTGATGCCATTACTTTGGATAAGTTAACTTTTGAAGATAAATATACCGATCGTTTGAAGAGTTATCAGCATGAAATTTTGCTGTATTTAGGCAAAATCAGTCAGGCTGATTTAGATGAATCCCTCCAAAAACGACATTTAAAATTGGTGACCGTAATGAATATTTTGGAATCCATGATTGAAACGGTTGATTCGGGCATTATTCAAGCAAAACATATGGCTTTTGAAAACAAATTTAAACCCAGTGAAACTATGGTTAACCTATTAGGAAGTTTGGCAAAAGAGGTCGGTAAATCCGTGGATAATGCCATTGGTTCCTTAGTGGAATCAAATAAAGATAAGGCGTTATTGGTGATATCCGTTAAATCAACCATTGATCATTTAATTCAAGAGGCCTTGCAACATCAAGCTCGTTATTTGAAAGCGGATACTCAACGGATTATGATTTTTAGACTCGAGATGCAAATAGTGGATGCCTTAAAGCGGATGCATACTCTTTCAAAACGCATCGCGCGTTTTCAGTTAACCGAACAGGAAGGATCAGAATAATGAAAAAAACCCTTTTAATGATATGCAGCTTGCTGATATTGTCAGGCTGTAGCAGCAATGTGAAGTTTGCTAAAAAACCTAATCAAACGGACAAACAATTTCGAAACGACATGATGTATTGTAAAGGGGAAGCGTTAGGTCAATGGAATGACCGAAACGGGGTTTCTCAAATCAATCTAAGAAGCCAGCAAATGGGTCCCATGTCCTATGAAGACTGTATGCTTCAAATGGGCTATCCTCAAGCTCAATAACCCATTTAAGTTTACTCAAAAGTCGGGTGAAGTAGAGGCTCTGCCTGTGTCATTTCTTTGTTTGCATGGTCACTGCGATGAATTTCATATTCGGTGAAGTGACCATCTTCTTGCATAACCAGCTCTTCTCCGACTTTTTTCAAATACTGAGGGTCATTATGTTTGGTTTTGAAAATCAGGTTGTGCTTGCCTTTGACCTTTAGAACAAAATGAACCGGATCTAATGCTGCAGGAATCATTTTTACTCTCCTTGAATCGTCACGACGACTTGTCTTTCAAAGCGCCCGGTACGGTGTTCATATAAAAACAGTCCTTGCCATATTCCCATATTCAGGCCTCCGTTTGAAACCGGAAGAGTATGGCTGGTTTCCGTCAAAAGTGTCCGAATATGACCAGACATGTCATCATCGCCTTCATAATTATGACGATAATTGCGATCACCATCGACAACGTGCTTTTGCATCCAATATTCGATATCTTGGCGAACAGTCGGATCGGCATTTTCAGTCACAATTAACGATGCAGAGGTATGTTGGCAAAAAACATGACAGAGTCCGACACTGATATCCGATTCAGCAATGACAGCATTAATCTCATCTGTAATATTAAATGTGCCTCGGTTTGAGGTGTGAAACGTTAAGGTGGTCTGGTAGGTTTTCATTGAGCCTGTCCAAATTTATAAATAAAATCAAAAATGAATTGATTTTTATATTACCTATTTTGAATACGGAATCCAAATTATCATCGGCATTAGGGTGACGAACCAGAAACAGGATAAGTTTTTGGGTTAGAATTATGGTTGAAACTTCATTGAAGTTATATGGCGTTTTTCCAAGGTACTAGGGTTTAAGAGGTTCGCAATATGTCCAGTGTTTCGTTTAACCACGCCATTCAGTTTGAACAATTCAAGTTGGTCATCAAAAATTCGACGGTTAGTAGCTTAGGCAATATTGCCGTCGCTATGTTTTTAACCTATTTAATTATTGATGCGCTGTCCAATACCGTGGTTATTTTTTGGCTAGCCTATATGGTGGTAGTCAGCCTGTTGCGAACCGGATATGGTCGTTTTATCCAATCAAATGTCTCTTTTGATAGCTTTAAAAAATATCGACAACGCTATTTTATTTTGATTTTACTCACAGCATTGGGATGGGCTTATGCCAGTCTTGCGTTATTTGTAGAAACGGATACGACCCTTCAAAGCTTTCTGGTGATGTGTATTGCCGGAATCAGCTCCAGTAGCGTTTCCTCTCTTGCTCCTGTTAAATCCTATTTTTATAGCTTTATTATTATCGTCGTTACCCCTTTATTGTTGAAGTTCGCAACCACCTATGAAGTTTATGGAATGGCTTTTTCAGTGATTCTTTTATTATTTTTAATGTTTATGATCAAGTCGGCAAAACATTATCAGGAAGCGATTAACGACAGTTTAAATTTGAATTATCAAAACCTGGGGTTGATTAAAGAACTGAATCAGGCCAAACAGGAAGCAGATGCTTCTAATAAATTGAAAAGTGAATTTTTGGCGAACATGAGCCATGAAATTCGCACCCCGATGAATGGCATCATTGGTATGACAGGGCTGTTACTGGACACCACGCTTAAGAAAGAACAGCGTGATTTGACCTTAACCGTCAAGGAGAGTGCAGAATCGTTATTAGCTATTATCAATGATATTCTGGATTTTTCTAAAATTGAAGCTGGAAAAATGGAGTTGAATTATGAGCCGGTTCCATTGGTGCCTTTTTTGGATAGTGTGATGGAAATGGTGGCTGCTTCGGCTCAGTCTAAGGGGTTGAATTTAGCGTATTTTATGGACCCTAATTTGCCAGCGGAAATTGAAACCGATGGCATTCGTTTGCGTCAGGTTTTGATTAATTTATTAAGCAACGGGATTAAATTTACCGACCAAGGGTATGTGTGTTTGAACGTGACAGCTTTGCCTTCAGAGCCTGGCAGAATGCAATTTGAAGTAACGGATACCGGTATTGGCATTTCAGAAGAAGGTCAAGCCAAGTTGTTCAATGCCTTCAGTCAGGTCGATGGGTCCAGTATGCGGATATTTGGTGGTACGGGCTTGGGGTTGACAATTTCGAAACAGATTTTGAGTCTGTTAGGTGGGCATATTGGGGTGAAAAGTGCGTTAGGAAAAGGGGCTTGTTTTTATTTTGATCTGCCCTATCGAATGACCCATTCAGCTCCCTGTTTACCTCCAGTCAAGGAAGAAACCCGGTTGGTTTGGGTGATGTCGGAAGATGCTTTAAAGCCGAAAATGATCGATTTTTTCAAACAGCTTAACATCGAGGTTGATTCTTATGCACTGTCTGAACTGGCAGAGCAAAACTTAACGCCTAATATTCCAATTTGGGTAGATTTCACAGAGGTACTGAAACGCGCTGAGTTGCCTCTTGAACAGATTAAAACGTTAAAATCGAAGCATCGTTTTATCACGTTATTGCTGACGCATCAGCAGGCCAATGAATGGCACCAGCAGATCAAAGAACTGGATATCAGTACACGCATTAAACCGATTAAGTATGGACATCTTTCAGATTGGTTATCTGTTCATCAGACAGAGGGCATCTTGACAGAAGAGCTTAACGACAGTTCTTATTCAGATTTTGATGGAACCTTGAGTAACTTGAAACTGTTGTTGGCTGAAGATAACTTAGTGAATCAAAAATTGGCAATGGCTTTATTGAATAAGTTTGGTATTACGCCCGACATAGCGAACAATGGTAAAGAAGCATTGCAAAAACTGGAAGAGAATCATTATGACCTTGTGTTAATGGATTGTCAGATGCCGATTAAAGATGGTTACCAAGCCACGAAAGAATTAAGACAATGGGCGAGGCCGATTAAAGATGTGGTCGTGGTTGCCTTAACCGCAAATGCCATGCAGGGAGATGAAGAAAAGTGTCATGCAGCGGGCATGAATGACTATATTACCAAGCCAGTCAATCCAGCTGTGTTAAAAGAAAAATTGCTAAAGTGGTCTACTGTGATACAAACAAAGTGATTTGAATTTAACATCATGGTTTAACGAGTGAGTATGAGACGGTTTTTAAACTCAATGATTTATTCGTTATAATCCTCCCCAAATCCCTATCGAACTTAACAATTGGAAAGCGTGCATGAACCCATTATTACAAACAGATCAGTTGCCAAATTTTGAAGCGTTTCACGTGGAACACATCGTTCCGGCAGTGGACACATTATTATCGGAAAACCTTGCTGAAATTGAAACATTGGTCAGTTTGGACGAACCCCCGACATGGCAAAACTTTGTTGAACCTTTGGAAGCGCTCAGTAATCGACTGGAGCGCGTTTGGGGGCCAGTAAGCCACTTGGATGCAGTGAAAAACTCCGATGAGTGGCACCAGGCTTATACAAGTTGTTTAGAAAAAATGACCGATTTTTATACTCAGATGGGCCAACATCAAGGACTTTTTAAAAAGTTTCAACAGATTGCACAATCCAGTGAATTTGAACAGTATTCTCTGGCGCAGAAAAAAGTCATTGAAAATGCTTTGCGCGATTTCCGTTTATCAGGCATTGATTTACCAAAAGACAAACAGGCCGAATATAAAGCGTTGTCCCAACAGTTGTCCCAATTGGGCAGTCAATTTGGTAATAATGTGCTGAAAAGCACCCAGGCCTGGTCAAAATTTATTGAAGATAAAACGGAATTGGCTGGCTTGCCTGAAAGCGCGATGGGCTTATTAGCACAATTAGCAGAGCAAAAAGAAGCCTATCAAGGTCAAAAAGGGTGGCTGGTGACATTGGATTTTCCCTCTTATCTGGCGGTGATGACGCATGCTGATAATCGAAAATTGCGTGAGGAAGTCTATCAAGCGTTTGCCACGCGTGCGTCTGAAAAAGCACAAGACCCGCAATATGATAATTCCGAAAACATTGAAAAGATTCTGAAACTGCGCCATGAAAAAGCGCAATTGTTAGGCTTTGAGCATTATGCACAATTGTCTTTGGCCACCAAAATGGCGGACAAACCAGAACAGGTGATCGGATTTTTAAGAGATTTGGCACAAAAATCCAAACCGCAGGCGGAAAAAGAGTTGGCAACCTTATCGGCCTTTGCGAAAAAAGAACTGGGCATTGAGGAGTTACACCCTTGGGATGTCACTTATGCGTCTGAAAAATTTAAAAACGCCACCCTGTCTTTATCGCAGGAAAAATTACGCCCATATTTCCCAGTTACCAAGGTGTTGGAAGGGTTGTTTACTATCACCGAGACGTTGTTTGACGTGTCGGTGATAGAAAAGCAAGGCGTGTCGGTTTGGCATGATGATGTACGTTATTTTGAAATAACGGATTCAACTGGACAAAAAATCGCTGCTTTTTATTTAGATTTATATGCGCGCGAAAACAAGCGCGGTGGTGCCTGGATGGATTCGGCTGTCAGTCGTTGGCGTCATCCAAAAGGAGCTTTGCAATCGCCAGTAGCGTATCTGGTGTGTAACTTTACCCCTCCGATAGGAGACCAACCAGCGTGTTTAACACATGACGAAGTCACAACATTGTTCCATGAATTTGGCCATGGCTTGCATCATATGTTGACGGAAATGGAGCATTTTGACGTCTCTGGCATTAACGCAGTACCGTGGGATGCGGTGGAATTGCCGTCTCAATTTATGGAAAACTTCTGCTGGGAACGAGAAGGGATTGATCACATGACCGCGCATATTGAAACCGGCGAAGTGCTGCCTGACGAGTTGTTTTCTGCCTTACAGCAGAGTCGCGGGTTTCAATCGGCAATGATGATGGTGCGTCAGTTGGAGTTTGGGTTGTTTGATTTTCTGGCACATGCTACCTATACTCCCGCTACACCGCAACCCGTGTTAGAACTGGTCGATCAGGTACGCAAAGAAGTGGCAGTGATTATGCCACCCAGCTATAACCGTTTTGCACAAAGCTTCAGTCATATTTTTGCAGGGGGATATGCCGCAGGGTACTTCAGTTATAAGTGGGCTGAAGTATTATCGGCCGATGCGTTTAGCCTCTTTGAAGAAGAGGGGATTTTAAACCCTGAAATTGGTGTAAAATTTAAAAATACCATTTTAGCGGCGGGTGGCTCGGTGCATCCGATGACGTTGTTTAAAGCTTTTCGTGGACGTGAACCGAAAATCGACGCTTTATTACGCCATTCAGGCATTAAAACGGCTTAGATCTTATTCACCTTCACTATAAAAAACGCCCAGGCCTGGGCGTTTTTTTATTTAATCTTATCTCATCATAATCATATTGAATGAGATTTGAAACGCTTGAGTGTTAAAATTCGATAAATTTTAAAAAGGGTATCAATTATGCGTTTTTTCCAAAAATCTTCTGTGATAAGCAGTTTATCGTTACTGTCTTTTTCAGCCATCACGCAAGCTTCGGGCTTTGCACTGATCGAACAGTCTGCCAGCGGTCAGGGGCTGTCTTATGCCGGGGCAGCCGCATCAACGGAAGATGCCAGTGTCATGTGGTTTAACCCGGCCGGGTTGACCGAAGTGAAAGGGCATGAGGTGATTCTAGGGGCGCATGTTGTGATGCCTAAAGCCAAGTTTTCGAATGATGGCTCTTATTTAGTCGCTCCCGGCAACAATATTCAGGGAGCGGATGATGATGGCGCAACGGTAGGGTTTGTACCGAATTTTTATTGGAAAGGACAATATAAAGATTACCATTTAGGGTTGGGCATTAACGTGCCTTATGGTCAACATATTTCTTACGACGAACAATGGGTCGGTCGTTACCATGCAACGGAAACGAATTTAAAAACGTATAACATCAATCCGGCCGTTTCGCGAAAATTAACCGATACGCTGTCTTTTGGCGTGGGTTTGAATGCTCAATATGTCGATTTAACGATGGAAAAAAAGGCTAATCTGGGATCATCTACCGGTTCTACCGGAGACGGTAATGTCAAAATTAAAGCCGACAGTTGGGGGTATGGTTACAATTTCGGGTTTTTGTGGCAACCTTCACAGTTAACCCAAGTAGGACTCTCTTATCGCTCTACCGTGACACAAAATGCGAAAGGAACCATTGATTACACACCGAATTTTGCAACGGATGGGAAGATATCTTCGACCGTTAACTTACCGGCAATGGCTATTTTAAGTGTCAAACAACGTTATGGTCAAAAGTTTGAATTATTGGCAGGCGCCACTTGGACAAAATGGAGTGACTATGGTTCTTTGGTGATTAAAGGAGCATCAGGTCAGACGTTGACAGATACGCGTCAGGACTTCAAAGACAGTTGGCGCTATTCTTTAGGGGGAATTTATCAAGCAACGGATACCGTTAAATTACGAACAGGCTTGGCGATTGATTACACCCCGATTTCAAATGAAACGCATCGAAGCCCTAGAACGCCGGATTCAACTCGTAAATGGGTTTCTGTCGGGGCAGGTTACCAGTTTAACCCGCAATGGAACTTGGATTTAGCTTACAGCCATTTGTTTGCAGATCGTTCTAAAGTAAACTACACCACAGATGATAAACATTATTTGGTGGGTAGCTATGACTCTTCAGTCGATATTGTCAGTGCACAATTGGTTTGGAAGTACTAAATTAAAGTCGAGTCATCGCTTATGAAAGCGTCGGCTTTTTTTTCAAAACGGTTCTTTCCGTTATTTTGGGTGCAGTTTTTAGGCGCCTTTAATGATAACCTCTTTAAAAACGCTTTGGTCATGCTCATCACTTTTCGATTGGCAGACAGCGCGGAAGAGGCCGGGCTCCTGATTACCTTGGCAGCCGGACTCTTCATCTTACCGTTTTTTTTATTTTCTGCATTTGCCGGACAATTGGCGGATAAATATGAAAAAACGACCCTCGTTCGCAAAATTAAATTAACTGAAATTCTCATTATGCTGTTTGGCGCCATGGCGTTGGTTGCACAGAATATGATGTTTTTGTTCGCGGTTTTATTTTTGATGGGGGTTCAATCGGCCTTTTTTGGACCGATTAAGTACGCCATTTTGCCAGAGCATCTTAAAGAGCATGAGTTGCTGGATGGTAATGGTTGGTTCAGTGCATCGACCTTTGTGGCGATTTTGTTGGGCACCATTATCGGGGGGTGGGTTGTCTTGTCGGATGAGGGCGAAACCGGCATGGCGATTGGTGTTTTAACCATCGCTTTGCTTGGATATCTTGCAAGCCGCTTTGTTCCCACCAGCGCGATCGGGGATACCTCATTACCGCTACAATGGAACATTTTGACCAACACCTATCAGGAAATGGGACTTCGTAAAGACTTCCCGCAGGCATTTTTTGCCGTGTTGGCCATTTCGTGGTTTTGGTTTCTGGGGGCAACTTATTTAAGCCAAATACCGGTACTGGTGTCAGATTATCTGTCTGGTGACGACAAAGTGGTGTTACTGTTCTTAACGGTTTTTTCTATTGGCATTGCGTTGGGTGCTTGGATTGCAAGTCAACTTAAAACGCCTGTCAGAACCATTATAAACGTACAATGGCTGGTCATATTGCTGGTGGGCATTTCACTGGCGATTATAGTAGGTAATGGTTTGTTGAGCCGGATTGAAAAAGCGGATCAATTGATGGGCGTGATGACATTTTTGCAGCATTGGGAATCTGTGATCATTTTATTGAGTATGCTTGCGATTGCTACCCTTGGCGGATTGTTTATTGTCCCTTTATATACGTTACTTCAAGTTCAAACGCAGCCACATTTTCGCTCAAGAATGGTCGCGGTAAATAATATCACCAATGCAATTTTTATGGTGCTTTCAGCCGTTTTTATTATGGTGCTGTACGCATTTGAATTATCATTGATTACCATCCTATATGCTGTCAGTTTATTGAATCTAACGGCCGCTTATTGGTATTTACGTCGTAGTCGAGTTATTAAAAAGATGACTTAAAACAGTGTCTGCTGTAAGTTCATCCAGAGTTATGAAAGGAAATCGCTCATTATGAGAGGGTTAGTTAAAATTTTATTGAAGCTTTTTTACCGCGTTGAAATCGGCGGATTAGAGCATTATCACAAATTGGATCAATCCGGTGAGCCGATGTTGATTATTGCCAATCACACCTCTTTATTGGACGGTTTGTTGATTGGAAGTTTTTTACCGGGTCAAACCGCTTTTATGATTGATGAAACCCATACCCGTAAATGGTATGAAAAGTTTTTATTGAGCTTTGTCGATCATTTCAAGGTGGAATTCCATAACCCTTACGCTACGAAACGTGTCATTCAAGAGCTCAAAAAAGGCAAACATTGCATGATATTCCCTGAAGGTCGCATCACGACGACAGGGAGTTTAATGAAAATTTACGAAGGAACCGGCATGGTCGCACATAAGGCAAACGCGACGATTCTACCGATTCACATCAAAGGAGCGCATAAAAGTAAGCTGTCTTATTTAAATGGGATGCGTATGGCTTTTTTAAAGCAGCAGTGGTTTCCTAAAATAACCCTTAAGGTTTTATCGCCTCGTAAAATCGACATGCCGGGGCATTTAACCGGACGCCAGAAACACACGTTCTTTAAAAATACGATTTATCGTATTCTGCGAGATACGGGCTTTGAAGGCCTGTACGAATCGAAATCGATTTATAAAGCTTTGGTGGGTGCTTCCGAAGAATTCAATGCTAAGGATATTTGTGTTGAAGACATCAATGCAGTGACGCTTTCCCGCCAGAAATTGTTGTTAGGCGCTTCGATATTAGGTCGAAAGCTGCATCATTTACTGCAAGATGAACACCGTGTCGGGGTGTTGCTGCCGAACGTCAGTGGGATGCCGGCGACCTTTTTTGCCTTGCAAGCTTATGGGTATGTACCCGCGATGATCAATTTTACTGCTGGTTTGGGACCGATGCGATCTGCTTGCGAAACGGCTGAGTTGAAAACCATGATTACTTCCCGAAAATTTGTGGAAGTCTATCAACTGGAATCGGTGGTGGAGTCGTTATCGGATCAAGTTCGGTTTGTGTTTTTAGAAGACATTCGCAGTGAGATCGGTTTAATCGATAAATTACGCGCACTGCTGTTAACACAACCCAAAAGGCTGCCAGGGTATGATGTGGATGAAAATCAGGAAGCCGTGGTGTTGTTTACGTCTGGATCTGAAGGGGCGCCTAAAGGGGTGGTCTTGTCTCATAAAAACCTGAACAGTAACGTGAACCAGATTTCATCAATGCTGACGTTATTACCCGGAGAACAGTTATTTAATGCACTTCCGACATTTCACAGTTTCGGGTTGACGGCAGGGTTGTTGTGGCCGATCTTAAAAGGGGCGAAAGTCTTTCTTTATCCATCTCCGTTACACTATGGTGTGATTCCGGAATTGATTTATCAATTGAATGTCAAAATCCTGTTTGGAACGGATACCTTCTTTTCCGGTTATGCTAAAAAAGCCGATCCTTATGATTTTTACAGTGTGCGTTATATGGTGGCGGGTGCTGAAAAACTGCGTCCGGAAACCCGTCGTCTCTATGCCGACCAATTTCATAGTACGATTCTAGAAGGATATGGTGTCACTGAGACTTCTCCGGTTTTGGCCGTCAATGTTCCGCTGAGTTTTAAGAATGGTACGGTTGGGCAACTGGTACCCGGTGTCATGCATAAGTTACGTCCGATAGAAGGTATTAAGACGGGGGGTAGCCTGGTGGTCAAAGGCCCCAATATCATGTTGGGGTATTTAATGCCTGATCAACCGGGTATTTTACAGCCCCCTAAAGACGGCTGGCATGACACGGGGGATGTCGTTGAAGTCGACTCGGAAGGCTTTATTTCCATTAAAGGGCGAGCGAAACGCTTTGCTAAAATCGGCGGTGAAATGATTTCCTTAACGGCGGTAGAAAGCTACATTAATAAAGCAAGCCCGGAAGGGCATCATGTGGTGGTATCCGTTGCGGACGCCCGTAAAGGCGAGCAGCTTATTCTGGTGACCAATGATGAGTCGTTGAGTCGTCATACGGTGAAAGAAGCAGCAAAAGCAGCTCAGGTTTCTGAAATTATGGTGCCGAAAACGGTTATTTTGGTAGAAGAAATTCCAGTATTGGGCACGGGTAAAACCAATTACCCGGAAGTGCAAAAAATTGCAGACGGACATTTCGAAACTTGATTTGACTGATTTGACTCAAGTTTGGTCAGTTTTATACATCGACTTCATTCGGATAGAGAGGATCGAGGTGTTTGCCGCTTTGCTTTGGCGCATGGTTTGCGGTGTGTTGTACATTTAAACGCGTTATTTCATCGCACAATGCAGCAAGCGTCTCAGACGGTAAGTCAGCCTGATGGTATAAATGGGCTTTTAAAACCTGTAAATGTGTTCTAAAGGTCTCATTGTTTCTTTCCGGGTAGTGTTGCTGCCATGCCAGAATGGCAGGATAAAGCCTTCTGGCATCCTTCTCACCGTTTTTATTCTCTTGGCATAGTCTTTCCAGTTCAGAGTGTGTATTTACCCAGGCCTGGCTGTTTTTGTGCGACTCCGCATGTGAATCGTTTACGGTTGTCTTTTTTCTTTTTCGATAAAAATGAATGGCCAGACCGCTACTGAGGATCCACAGCACCCCTAAAAATAGTGCCATCCCCTGCCATAGACTTGTATTGTCGACCGAATTCACGGGCACCGTTGTCTTTGGAACAAGGTCAGGCGTCATGCTGTCAAATGGGTTTTGTGATGTCTGTATGGCCGGCAATATCGTCAGGGTTTTTTCCGGTAATGTCTGTGTTTCCTGTTGATTGGTTTGTGTATTCCACCAGGTGACGGTAATGGGTGGTAAGGTCACGGTGCCTTTTCGAGTCGGGACAATGGCCATTTTTTGAAGTTTCTGGCTCAGTATCCCCTGTTCGGTTTTCTGGTTATTGCTGTTGGCCTTATCTGGGTAGATATGAAACCCCGGTTGGTCTTTAAATTGAAAGTCGGGCAGTTGAGACGCCAGTAAGCCTTCCGCTTTTAATGAAAGCGTTCTTGTAATGGAGTCGCCCACTCTCAACGGGTTTGGGGTTTGTAAATCGTCCGTCAGCGTGATTTTTTTTGCTGGCAACCAAGCGGTATTTTTCGGATAGCTTGGCGGTTTGGGCAAGACGTTTAATTTGATCGATTGTGTCCGGTCTTTAACCGCTTTCAGCTGTCCACGGTATTGAATTCTACCGTTGAAACTCTGTGGCGGAATGACCATCTGACCGCTTTTTTGCGGATAAAAAGCCCACGTCCATTCGTAAACATCATAGAGTCGACCGTTAACGTTTTTCTGGTAGTGGAATTGATTGCGGATATTTTCCGTAATGGCTTGGTGAAAGGTCGGTGGGCGAATGTTGCCATTAATGAATTGTCCTAAATGGTAAAAGCGTAAAGTAAACAGCACTTCCTGCTGCACATAAGGGTTTGTCAGATTGATGCTGGATTCCAAAAAGCTGCTTCCTTTTTCGACACCTGGCACCATTTTATTTTCGGTGACTTTGATAATGTGAGGTTCACTCATCACCCCGCCGACTTTGATCGGTGGAATCACCAAATCGCCCACCTGTTTGGGGGTGAGGCGTAAATCCCAACGCGAGTAGGATTGATAGTTACCATTGATGATTTCAATCTGGCTGCTTCGTTGTGTGCCCAGAATGTCAAATTGATCTTTTAGTCCTGAAAAGTCCGGGGTCTGGAAGGTTTGAAAGTCGGTTTTAATAACCACCGAAAGAATATCTCCCATTTCCACTTGTTGATGATCAATTTTCACTGTGACGCTTTTCGCAAAGACCTGGGAACTTAATAACAGAACCAGAATGAGTGACAGCGTAATCAGGATGAGTTTGGTTAGCCAACGTTGATTTTTAGCGTTTCGATACATGGGGATGACTCAACTTTAGGGTTAAATAAACAATATTCATCTCAATCTCTACCAGATTTTATCGGGTTGTTTTTCCGATTTCGAACCTTGTTGTTGATATTGGTACTCAAATTTACGTTTTAAAAACAAGCCAGGTTCATCCGGAATTTGATTTAACCAGTTTTTTTGAGCCTGTTCGGCTTCGGTTTGTTGTTGGTTTAAAGGGGTATCTGAATTTTTCAAATCTGAATCGGGTGATTTTTTCGGCAATTGGGTCGATGGATTGGTTTTTTTTGCATCGGATTTTGAGTCTTCTTTCTCCTGTAATCCTGCTTGAGTTGAAGCAGATTTTTCTGCACTTTTTTCCGATTTTTCTGTTGACGCTGAATCAGGTTTTGTTTCTTTAGGTTTCGTTGGGTTTGGTTTTTTTAATTCGTTGTTTTGATTTCCGGTTCCTGTTTTCGACGCATTGGCATCCCGATTTCCTTGTTGACCTGATTGGTTGGAATTGGCAGATTTGTTTTTAGGCTCGTTGGCATCTGGGTTGGCCTTGCCGGGGGTGTTACCTTGTTTGGATTGCTTGTCATTTTTGCCATCAGCAGCAGACTTTTTTTGTGATGCGAGTATGTGATCCATGAGGGCTAAATTCTTTTTGGCATCCAGCAGGTTCGGTGCTAGTTTCAAGGCTTGCTGATATTGTTCTCTAGCCGCTTTGAAGTCCCCTTTTTTAGCCAGAGCATTCCCTTGGTTGTATCGTCCTTGGGCACTTTTATCTAAGCTAAACTGTTTGGCGGCTTCTTTATATTTTCCTTGTCGGTACAGGCTGGCGCCTTTCCACAGAGGGTCTTCAAATCTATCCGCTGCAGTTTGGTAATCTTGTTTTTGCCATTTTTCATAGCCTTGTTGGTCAGGCGATTTAAAGACATCTACAAAAGTGACGCTGGAATCGTTATCTGATTTCGTCTCGCTGGCGAAACTGGAGGAAGGGTTCAGCATCAAGGCTGGCAATAGCAGGGTCGTGAGGCCAACACCTACCCAGGAAAATGCCCAACCGCGTCGGAAGGCTAATGCTGCCAGCGGCAGCAGAATAAAAAGTAAATAGACACCCGAATCTAACCAGCTGGTGAGCGTTTTTTCTGGGGAACTTGCTTTTTTAGCTGTGTTGGCCGCTTGCATCCAGGTGCTTGGCAACAGATTGCTCATATCGGTTTTTTGCATATTTAGTAGTGAAATATTGGCTTGTGTGCGTTGAGAAAGCGTATAAAAATCTTTAAAAGGGACTTTTGCCATCACAATTCGACCATCGTCTTGTTTGACTAAACCATAGTCGGGCACTTTTATCGGCCCACCATCTTTTGTACCCACGACCAAAATGCTGAGGGAAAGAGCGTGCTGTTTGACAAATTGTTCAACCGTTGACATTTCTGATTTTTCAATATCGTCTGTAATCCAAAGAATATGACCTTTTTGCACTTTAGCGCCTTGAATCAAATCATTGGCTTTTTTAAACCCAGCCAGCGCATCGGCGCCAAAGCTTGGCATGATCAATGGAGTCAGTGTCGGGGTTAAAGCCATCAATGTCTGGTTGTCTTCTGAAATAGGCGCGATGGTATGCGCTGTGCCAGCATAAGCGACCATGCCCATATTGATTTCCGGATGGGCTTTGAGTAAATCCAGAATTTTATATTGTACCCGGCTGAGCCGATTTGGCTTGATGTCGTCCGATAGCATGGACAAGGATAAGTCTAATAAAATGACACTGCCTTGACGATTTTTTTCGGCGGGTAACTCGACTTTTTGCCAGGTCGGTCCGGATAACGCGATGATGGCTATGAACCAGAGAATGCCAAGTCCGAGAGCTGCCCATGGGAAAAAGCTTTCGTCCGATTTCTTGCCGAGTAAAACCGACCTGAACTCCGGTGCAATAATGCTATTCCAGGCCCCTTTTTTACCGGTCATTTGCCACAGTTTCCATACCAGCCAAAGTGCCGGAATAAATACCATTAACCAGGCTGGACGTAAGAAATGTAATGTGGTTTCCATTACTTTTCTCTCCTAGAAAGGGTTTTAAAGCTGCGGTGAATGGGGTAGAGTTTTAATCCCAGCAGCAGCAAGCTGAGTAGAAAGGCGATCCCCAGTGGCCAAATGAAAAGCTCCTCTCTTAAACGGTAATTATGAATATCGTGTTGTGTGGCTTCCAGTTGATCGATCAGGGTGTAAATTTCATCTAATTGATTCGTATCTTTGGCCATAAAAAATCGCCCGTGGGTGAGTTCAGCAATTTTTTGTAACGTGGCGGTGTCCATCTGACGGTTTGATCCAAAAATAAACGCATCAATGCCAGTGGCTTGATTTTGACCAATGCCGATGGTGTAGATCTTGAGCCCCATTTTTTGGGCTTGTTTGGCAGCTTCTAACGGCTGAACCGCACCGGCGGTATTGGAACCATCGGTCAGTAGAATCAGCACTGCATTTTTTTCAGCGTTTTGATGTAAATGCTTCAAAGCGATGCCAATGGCATCTCCAATCGCAGTATTATTGCCCGCCATGCCGATTTCGGTTTCATTCAATAACGTTTCGACCGTGTTTAAATCATACGTCAGCGGGCTTTGTAAAAATGCTTGGCTCCCAAAGACCACCAGCCCCATCCGGTCGCCTTGTCGTTTTTGAATGAAGTTTTTCACCACTGATTTAACGGCTGTAAGACGGTCTACTTCCGTCCCTCTTAGCGGCATATCGGTTTTTTCCATGCTGCCAGATAAATCCACCGCTAACATCAAGTCTTTGCCGCTGGCTTGAAAAGGGGCGGTATTTAAAAACCAAACTGGGCGCATTGCGGCAAGCACGACTAGAGCCCATAAGACAATGCCGACCAATGGAATGCCAGTGATTCGGCGGGACGGTTGAAGCAGTTGGGGCTGGGTGGTGTGTTGCAATCGTTGCATTAAATGAGGTGCCAACAAAGGGGTTTGACGTTGAACGGCTGGTTTGAAAACGATTCTGACCAGCCAAGGCAGAGGCGCAAACGCAATCATCCACGGCCAGATAAAATCAAACTGTTGCCAAAGGCCTGATAGTTCACTCAAAGTCATTTGTGGTGACCTTTAATCCACTTCATCGCATACGTCAATGTTTGTTGAGTTTCAGCTTCTGACAAAGAAGCGCTTGGACGGTAAATCGATTCTAAAGTGTCTTGCAAGGAGTCGGGCTGATTAATGTAAAGGGCGGTTTTGTGCAAGAAATTTACCCAGGCCTGGCCGCTGAGATTGGCCACCGTATGACGGCCGTAATTAGTAATCGCCACTTGCTTGAGCAATTTATTGGCAATTTGAAGCTTTTCTTGTGGTGTGTTGGCCGCTGCTAACGCTTTGTTAAGCGCGCTCATCGCCTCTTGGCGATAACGGTTATTTTTACGCTGGTTCAGGTAATACCAGATCAGCCCAATGAGAATCCCTCCCAAGCCGACGAACACTCCGATTAATGTTTGTGATAAAGGCCACCAGCCGACAGGATCCGGCACCTGAATGTCTTTGAGTTGAGAAAGCAATTGCGCCGTTTTTGGATCCATTATCGAATGACTCCTTGAGACATGAGTGCTTCCACAGGGTCTTGTGAGGTGCCAACCTCCATGAACGGAAAATGCCAAGGCAGGAGTTGTTGTTGTAATTTTTGCCAGGCCTGCTCATAGGTGTGTTCGTATTGTGTTTTAAATGCCGAATCCAAGGTATTCAATCCCATCTCGGTATGACCATCCGTAATCTTTAAAACACCGCTTGAGGGCAATGCTTTTTCCAAAGGATCATAAACGTGTATCAAGTTGATATCGGCATGTTTTTTCAGTTGGGCCAGTTTTTCAATAAATGCGTCACTGCTGTTTAAAAAGTCACCGATTAAAAACACCCGAGTGCCCGGGCGTAAGTGTTTTTGCAGTTGGGTTAAATGAGAGAGCCAAAGGTCTTGTTGCACTGTAGCGGGCATTTTGAGTTGTTGTTGAAGCGCTAAACTTTGATGCAGAAGCTGCAGCATTGTTTTAGGGGTATGACGAGGTTCGACCCAGTGATGGGTTAATTGGTTGAAAACCAGCCCGCCAAAGCGGTCACCTTGCTGTAAGCTGATCCATCCAATGATTGCCATTAGATTAAGCGCCTGACTCGTTTTAAAGCGGATTTGGGAACCGAAAAAGAGAGGGGGGGTTTGCTCTACCAAACAGATAATCGGTTTTTCCAATTCTTCGGTAAAAACTTTGGTATGGGTGGTTTGCATGCGGGCGCTGACTTTCCAGTCTATATGACGTATATCATCTCCAGCAGCATATTCTCGAACCTCATTGAATTCCATCCCTCGCCCTTTTCGGATAGCTTGATGGTAGCCGCCTTTTTCCGAAATCAACTTTTGTTGAGGTACGAGGTGACGTTGTTTCACGTGAAACCTGTACCCCATGAGCTCATCGAGTTGTGAATAAATCGCTGTATGGTCAGACATGGAAAGGGTCCTGTGTCGTCAATTAAATAACGGGAACCAGTTTAAGCAGCTGGTCAATAATCGCGTCAGGAGTTAAGCCATTGGCTTCTGCTTCAAAGCTGACTAATAACCGATGACGGAAAATATCGTGAACCACGGCCTGTACTTCTTCAGGGGAAACAAAATCTTGTCCTTTTAGCCACGCAAGTGAACGAGCCGCTCTGGCTAAAGCCACCGTGGCACGAGGACTCACGCCATAATCAATGTAACGTGCCAGAGTATCATCATATTTTTCTGTCTCACGTGTGCCCATCACCAATTCAACGATATAAGTCTTGGTTTCTTCTGATAAGTGTAAGTTTAAGACTTCTTCGCGCGCGCTGAAAAGCTCGTCTTGTGAAAGCATTTCCGGTGTTGGCTCATTTTGATCTCTTGCTTCCAGTTCCACCAAATCTAAAATTTGTTTTTCCGATTCAGAGTTGGGATAGTCGATTTTGACATGCATCATGAACCGATCCAGTTGCGCCTCAGGAAGCGGATAAGTGCCTTCCTGTTCAATCGGGTTTTGTGTTGCCATCACCATAAAAAGACGATCCAACGGCAAAGTATGTTTTCCGACGGTCACTTGCTCTTCCGCCATGGCTTCAAGTAAGGCGGACTGAACTTTCGCCGGTGCTCGATTGATTTCATCCGCCAGAATCAGGTTGTGAAAAATTGGCCCTTTTTGTAACACAAATTCACCTGTAGCCTGTTGATAAATTTCGGTTCCAGTAATGTCGGAAGGAAGCAAATCGGGTGTGAACTGGATACGCTGATAGTTGCCTTCAATCAACTCGGCTAAAGTTTTTATTGCTTTGGTTTTGGCAAGACCAGGAGGGCCTTCCACCAGCATATGCCCATCAGATAAGAGCGCAATAAGCATGCGTTGGGTTAGGTGCGGTTGCCCGATAATATGTTGGTCTAGATAGGCTAGTAACGTTTGAACTTTATTTTGTAAGTCTGAAAGTGATGACATCGGCGTTCCTGTTTCGATAAACGTAGTCTTGATGAATCAATTCAAACATTATAAGAGCTTTGAATTAATTCTCAATGGAGAAATCAGTAAAAGAACGTGGAGAAAAATGAAAAGAAGAATGCTTCAAAAATGCCCAGGCCTGGCCATTTTTGAAGCGGATAAATCAGGCATTAATGGTGGGGTAATGCCTGCGTGTTAGAAACGCTGGCTTCCGCATTTTCCAGTTGGTTAATGGCTTCAACCAACGCATCAGACGTCTGTTCAATTTGAGCGACTTTTTCTGAAGGCAGTAAGGCCATTTTGTCGAGCAATTGAACCGCTTCTTCCAGCTGCTGATGGAAAGCTTTATTCAAGTTCATCAGTTGTTGATAGGCTTGATGCTGTCGATATTGGTGACCGACGGTGGCTAACCATTTCCCCAGCTCACTGTTTTCAGGGTTTATGATCATGTTGTGATCAAAGTCTTTTGATCCGGTATGCAGTAACCCACTGATATGAGCACGACAGGCCTTAACCGCTCGTCGGGCTTGGGCAAAATCAAAGTTCCCGGTTGACATCGTTGTATTCAACGACAGTTGTGGAATATCAATTTTGAAGATTTGCGTCAGTTCAACCAGGCGAGAAATTTTCTTATCCATGCTCTGGGTATCTTCGGCGACCGTTTCAACCAATGCGGCATTTTGCTGGGTGATTTGATCCATAGACGACACGGCTTGGTTGATCTGGCTGATGCCTAAAGACTGTTCTTCTGCTGACTTGGTAATGGCATCAACCATTTCAGAAACAGAAGTAATGCGCTGGTTGATCTGAGATAGCATGCTGGACGATTGTTCGGTCAGCTCTGTCCCATTGGCAATTTGTTCAGCTGTATCTTGAACTAGGCGGGCGATGTCTTTAGCGGCATCAGCCGACTTTTGTGCGAGGTTACGTACTTCGCCTGCCACCACGGCAAACCCTCGACCATGATCTCCAGCACGAGCGGCTTCTACTGCAGCGTTTAATGCTAATAAGTTGGTTTGGAAAGCAATGCTGTCGATCAAGGTGGTGATTTCAGAAATCTTACCACTGGCTTCCTCGATGCCCCGCATGGCCGAGCGGGTTTGATCCATTATCACAGCCCCCTTATCCGCATCCTCTTTCGCTTGCTGTGATAGCTGGTTGGCTTCTTTTGCGTTAGAAAGTGAATGTTGTACGGTTGAGGTAATTTCTTCCATGGAAGCGGCCGTTTCTTCAATCGATGCCGCTTGGTTTTGCGTTCTTTCATTCAAATCGATGTTGCCACGGCTCACTTGAATCACATTTTGGCTGGAACCGTCGGACATGAATTTGATTTCAGTGAACATGCTCCCGATATTGTTTAGCGAACTATTGATAATATCTTGTAGCTTAGCCAGCTGACCGGAGAATTTGCCTTCCACGCGTGTGGTCAGGTCTCCGGACGTTAACTGGGTTAAGCTGTGGGTGAACCCATTAAAGCCATTTTCCAAATCTACCAGAGTATGGTTGATATTGGTTTTCAGGTGATCTAAATCACCGCTCAATGGCGTGTGGATGGGTTGCGTAAAATTCGCTTGAGACATCGCGGTCATGGTTTGGTTGATTTCAGCAATAGCCGATTTTAAACTGGCAACGGTTTCATGAATGCTGTCGAGTGATTTCTTAAAGGCACCTTCTGCAGGTACGTCTTTCACTTCGACCGAGAAGTTAGCCAGTTGCATTTCGCCCAGCACACGCTCGATTTCTGACATGGTATTGTCTAAAATTTGAGCCGTTTGATTGACCGAGTTTTTAAGACCATCCAGTTCTCCAACGGCCTCCGCAGTGACACGTGCCGAGAGGTTCCCTTTTTCGATTGATTGCATACTGGTGGTGATAGAGGCAATGACATTTTGTAACATTTGCAGCAATTCATTAAAGTCTTGTGCCATCAAGTTGACTTCATTCCCATTCGTATCCGTTTTTACTCTGACCGAAAAGTCCCCATGATTAAGCACGGTTGAGATGGTGTTTTGCAGTTCTTTCACCGGTCGAATAACCAGCTTGTTTAAGCTGACTAGAATGGCGATGACCATTAAGATAACAATGGCCAGAATCGACAAAATCTGTTTAATCGTTTCGTTTAAGATGCCCGCCATTTCGGTATCAAACCTTGTGGTAGGTTCAGCAACCACCTGTATTCCCACTAATTTTCCACGCATATCTTTAACCGGAATTTGGGTGATGAGTCGTCCGTCTTGGATCAACCAGCCTTGTTGATTGAGCAAACGCCAGTCTATTGTTTGTGCCAGTTTGATACTTTCCGGTGAAAACCATTTATTGTTAGCCAGCACATAATTTCCGACCGGTGTGTTTTGACTGGCTTTCATACTGATTTTTAATGCTTCTTGATTTAAGAGCATCAGATAATCCATATCGCGTTCTTGATAGGCTTCGGCCATTGATCTCAGCCCCTGAATAAATTCTAGGGAACCGATATATTGCCCATCATGAAACAAGGGAGCAATTCCGCGAACGGCGAGCCCCGCTCGGCCTAACTCTAGAACGCGGATCGGTTTTTTCTCATTGATGACTTTTTGCACCCCAAAACGGAACGCCGATAAATCATCCCCCTTTTTGTCGCGCCAGCTACGTAAAAAAGAGCGGTTTTCAGGGGTATGAATATGGATTTTGACATTTTTATATTGCGTATGGTCTTTATAGGTTTTGCTGATATTAGCCAGAATGTCATTCGCTAAGGACTTGTTGTTATCAACAATGGCTTGAATCAATTCGCGGTTAGAAGCAAAACTCACTGCATTGGTGACACCGATATCGAGTTTTTTATCGAGACTTCGTTCCACATCCTGCACCATTTCCTGAGCGGTGTCGTGTGCAATTTGTTTGAATTGTGTCTGGTATGTGATCCAGCCAATGATTCCCAATGCAACCACCGCCAGCAGTGTGATAAAAAGTGATAGGAAGATGATTTTCGGCTGTAAGCCAAGTCGTTTAAACATGATAAGCATTCCTTGATTAATACCCTGGTTCTCAACTAGGGTATTCTATCGTATAAACCCAAAAATAAAAAAAGTATCAGTAATCGTTAATTTAGTTGGAGTATTACAGAGTGGTTTAATCCAGGAACAGGTTTGGTTTATTTCAGTTGAACATCAACTCGGTTTATTGGCTATCATTACCGCTCTAAGCGGAGCAGAATAGCCTTCAATAGTTTTATTCGAGTCTTGCGGATCTAAGAAATCGGTTAAAGAATTCCAGTTCATCCATTCGGTCGTGCGTTGTTCATTTGTAGAAGTCTGATCCAGATCTACACAGCGGACATTTTTGAACCCGCATTTTTCGAGCCAATGTGCCAATTCCTTTACGGAAGGGATGAACCAAACATTGTTCATTTGTGCATAGCGTTCTTTGGGTACCAGCAGTTGACCTCGGGTTTCAGGAATGACTAAGGTTTCCAAGACCAGTTCTCCTCCTGGTTTCAGATACCGTTTTAAATCCATTATATGGTCAATAGGAGAGCGTCGGTGATACAGCACGCCCATTGAAAAAACCGTGTCAAACGCTTCTGATAGCTGAGTTTTCGGCAACTGTTCCAACGTCAGTGGTAAAAAATAAGCCGGCAGAGTGTCACCGACAAAATGTTTAATGGCTAAAAACTGGGTCATAAAGAGCAAACCGGGATCAACCCCTAAGGCAAACTCAGCACCTTCGCCCAGCATGCGCCAGAGGTGATAGCCACTGCCACAGCCAATATCCAGCACTTTGCGACCCTTTAGGGAGCTTAAATGAGGAGACACACGATCCCACTTCCAGTCGGAGTGCCATTCGGTATCAATATAAATGCCTTCAATCTCAAACGGTCCTTTACGCCAAGGCATAAAGGTTTTCAATGCCTGGGTCAGCTCGGTTCTGTTGGTTTCCGAAAATTGTTGGGAACGCGCTTTAATGGCGGATTCATTTAAACAAATGGTGTCTGAAGGCGGGAAGTTCATAATGGTTTCCAGCGCCGGGAGCCATTTCGGAAGGTTGCCATTGGCATCCGGGTCTAAAGCCGTTTCCAAAGCCGCCTCTAAAGCATTCTGCCAGTGCCCTAGACGAGCCTCTTCAAGTTTGGACCAAAAAAAAGAATAATGTAGGTGATAATGTTTCACATGGAACCTTTAGCGTGTCGTTTTAAGCTTTGATGGCCAGAAAAGAAGCAAAGTTATAAGCTTGAAACCAAATGCTGGCCGCTTTAAATCCGGCTTTTTGCAAACGGTTGAGATGAGTGGCTTCCGAGTCGCTGATCAGTACAGTTTCAAGTGATGCACGTTTTTGACTGATTTCAAGCTCTGAATACCCATTGGCGCGTTTGAATTGCAATTGTAGATGCTCAATGGCTTCTTGGAGGTCGGCCGATTCAAAATGAATTTTTTCCGATAAAATCAAAATACCTCCCGGATTCAGGCCTTGATAGATTTTGTCTAGTAAGGCTTGTCTTGCATTTGGTTCAATAAATTGCAACGTAAAATTAATGACCACCACGGAAGCGTTTTCAATCGGAATCTGGGTCATGTCTTCGCACAATAAGTGCACCGGGATATCCGAATGAAAGCCTTCGATGTGTTCTTTGGCGCGTTCTATCATCGGTTGTGAAGTATCAATGGCGATAACTTGACTCCCCTCAGGGGCTTTACGACGCATGGTTAAGGTGGCAGCGCCTAAGGAGCAGCCTAGGTCATATAATTGGCTATTCGACTGTGCATACTTTGACGTGAGCTCGCCTATTCCAGTCAAAATAGTTTGATAACCGGGGACAGAACGTTGAATCATATCTGGAAAGACGGCAACGACCGATTCGTCGAATTGAAATTCACCAACCGCTTCATAGGGGTGTGCATAAAGTGTGTCTTTCAAAGTTGAGATTCCCATGTACGCTAAACAAAATAATCATTGAACACGCAGCGGTTGAATGATTTACAAGCTTAATAGAGCGTTATTATAAAATATCTGCTTGCGATAATCATGCTTTCTGAGGAAGGACTTACGCCTAACGAATTCGTTAAACATAAGCCCGTTTTTTTCGGGTGACTTTGTAGAGGTAATGTCGAGCTTCTTCATATTTGAGGTGTTTGCGTAAATGGCTATACACGGACAATGCACTCAGAGCATTGATTTTATCAAAGGCTCTAGAACGGTCTGTGTCAAAAGCCTTGAGGACATTGCCACTACCGGTGTTATAGGCTGCAATACAGCAATATTCTCGTGCTTTGGGGTTTTTCACTTTGGCCAAATAGCGTGTGAATAAGATGTGCAGATAGGCTGTCCCCATTTCAATGTTATTGTTGGCTTGAAAGAGGTAGTTTTTTGTTGGAATACCGTCTTTTTTGTACAGCAGACGATGGGCATCGCGCCCGGCTGATGAAGGCACAATCTGCATCAATCCATAGGCAGGAATATGGCTCATGGCGTAGGGGTTAAAAGCACTTTCAGTTTCAATTATGGCATAAATCAGGGCTTGTTCGATATTGAAGCGCTTACCTTGACGGTTTACTTGAGTGGCATAGTGCTTTTGTTGTGTCTGATTGTGATCTTTTACCATTGCAAAGGTCACGTAATGACGCGTTTTCTGGTTATAAGTGTCCACTTTGTAAGCGGTTTTCATCAAATACTCTGCATAACGATTGGCGCGCCATTGGGTGCCGACAGCTTTTTTATCTTGGTCGGTGACTAAATCATGTAAAAAAGGTTTTTGACCTGTTTTGACCGCTTCATCGGATAAAAGATCGACCTTGGCAGGGTTTTCCGGAGTCAGAAGCGTGCTGATGATGGCGGCTTTTAAAGCGCTCTTGGGAGACTTTTGTTCAACCGTCTCCACCCGAATCAGTCCGGTTTTAAAGTTCACGATGGCTCGGCTTTGATATTGATCGGTGTATTTAACGTATTCTTTAGGGCTGGCCACCTTTTTATCGCCCCAGGTTTTCGCCAGCTCTTTAATCAGGCTTTTGAGTTGGCGGTGCATCAGCTGATCGATTTCCGCGATGCCGCTGGAGGGGAGCTGTGCGCTGACAGCGCCGGGAACATCGCCATTCGAGAGTTGTTGTGCCGAGCTAATGCCGCGCCGTACTTCGGTCACGGTACAGCCGGACAATAATCCGGTACCGGACAGTAGGACAAGAAATTGGCGTCGTTTCATGTTTCTCCTTAATAGCGGCTGGGTAAATTAGCCACTTTCTCTAAAGACCAGGCCTGGGCGTTTTTGTCCGCTTCAAGGGACGTTTCCACAGTGTCTTCCAACTGCCAGAAAAAATCGATGCCCGTTTGCTTTTCAATTTCATCAATGGTGGTCACATAGTTTAGCAGACTGTCATTGGGCTTGGCATTCTGTGGCAGAATAAACGCTAACGCAATGGTGGGTTTGCCGTCGATCCCAGGGCGAATAAAGATTTTATAAAAGGCTTTTGGAATGGCAATGGGCGCTTTCTGCAAAGTCTTAGGGGTTCTATCGAAGATGGGGCCGGTAACGACCCAAAAAGTAGCAAATTGCTTTGAAAAGACATCTGCACTCACCTCTTCTAATCGTTGCCAGATTTTTTGGTTAAAGCTTGGCTTTTGCGGTGTGATATTGGTCATCAGAAAGGTTTCTTTCTGAGCTTCATAGCCATAACGACTGGCAATGACATAATTGGGTGCCATATGACCTCGATCATAACCGCTGCCGGTATAGTCTTCATGGCGAATATGCGTCAAGGATCGCCAATCCGCTTGAAAGTGGGGGCGTTTGCCATACTTGACTTTAGCCTGAGTGACTTTGTAAGTCACCCAAAGGGGGTTGGCGAGTTTTTCGGAATAACCCAGCATGAACCCTTTATTGCGTAAGGTATGGGTTAAATTCTGCCAATCATGACTACTTTTGGGGACGCCCATATAGGCCATTGCCGGGCGTGCCACTTCGGTCTCATAAACATACTTTAATCCGCCTGCAAGCAGGACAACCCCAAATAACATCGGTAGCCAGAAAAAACTGATTTGAAGTAATTTGGGTTGTTTTGCCAGTTCTTTAAATAACAATTGGGTCAGGTGATAAAATTTTTTTGACATACAAATTTCTGGTCGTTCCGTTAGTTTATGCAGCTGCTTTGTGGGCGAGAATATGGATGTAACGCCCCATATCACGATAGGTTGGACGCCGACAATATTGATATTCTAAATCAAGCAGTTCTTGCGTGTCACTGTGTTTTAGTACTTCGGGGGCTAGGTAGTCATGAAACACACGAATACCCGTCTGTTTTTGAATGCAAAACCCGAGGCTTTCAAGTTGTTGAATCATCTCTTCCGGGTATTGCGGGTTCGGGGGCGTCAGTTTCTTGCCTTTACCGATGAAAGCATTCGACAAAATATGCTGCCAACGCCAGCGACCTTTTAATACATTGGTATAAACAAACGCATTGCGGTTATAAAACAGCAAAGATAAATACCCGCCCGGCTTCACTTTTTCTGCAATGGCAGAGAGTCCGGCTTCGGGGTCCCCCAGCCATTCGATAACCGCATGGAACAGCACCACATCAAACTGGGGTAAGGTGGGAGCCAGCGATTGAGCTGAACCATGTAAAAAAGCCGCCTCCAAGTGTGCCTCGGCAAAGTGTTGCTGCGCTTTTTGCAGCATTTTTTGTGATAAATCACAGACGGTAATGTGATGACCCGCTTCGGCAAACCATTGGCTGATTTGAGCAAATCCGCAACCAGCATCCCAAACGGTCAGGCCTGGGTGTTTTGAGGAGGGGGTTCTAATGGTGTCTAAATCTTCTTTCAGCAGTTTGAGTCGCCATTCGCCTTTGACGGTATCATAAACACGTTTTTCAAACTGGTCGATCAAGGTGTCGAAATTACGGTCGACTTTGTTGGAAGTTTTAGGCATGACAGGCTCTTTTATACAATGAAATGCAAATGATTATAGGTGATTTAGAGCTTTAAGGCGCCAACTTGGGCGTTTATGTATCTAATTATGGTATGCAAATAAACTTTTCTTATTTTGGATTAGAAACTTTCATTAAAAAAACCTACAAATATTGGTATTTTTTTTTATGATGGGATGATTACTTAAAAAATGATAGACAACATGAGAGTGCGAAATTTGCATCAAAAAATACTGAATTTGATAAATAACAGTGAAACCATTGTTTTCTATTGCGAATATGCACCTAGATGGCCGGTGCTTTTTTTAAGTGAAAACTTCAATGCTTTTGGCTATGCCCCAGAACAATTTTATGCAAAAGACATTTCCTATCAGGATCTTATTCATCCGAATGACTTAGCGGGTCTGGAACAAGCAGTTTCCGAACAGGCCGATTCCGGCGCACCGTATCTTTCCAGACGGGTTCGCCTCAGAAAATCTGACCAGACCTATGCTTGGATTGACATCCGTTTGACTTTTGAACGTGATGAAACAGGACGTGTCACGCACTTGCTTGGCAAGATTATGGACATCACTGAAACCATGAAGTCGGAAGAACAGGTCAATCTGTTCGCTAAAGTCATTCAGCAAACCGCTGATTTTGTGAAGATTACCGACAAAGCGGGCCATCTGGTGTTTGTGAATCAAGCATTAATGGATAAAACAGGGTATACCGAACAAGAACTCATTGGCAAAACGCCTGCGGTACTGAAATCGGAAATGCAGGATCAGGAAAAGGCAAAAGCGTTATGGGAAACGATTTTGTCGGGAGAGGTTTACCACAACCGTATTATGAACCGTTGTAAAGACGGCTCCACTTATTATGAAGAGACCACCATCAGTCCGATCTTGAATCGAGATGGTGAGATTGAGTATTTTGTGTCAACCGGGAAAGATGTTTCCGAACAGGTCAAAATGCAGCAGGAGTTGAACGATCTTGCGATGAAAGATGCTTTGACAGGGCTGTGGAATCGTCGTCATTTGACAGAAGTGGTCGATACAGAAATGAAACGCATTAACCGCTATGGCGGTCGTTTTGGCATGATTATGTTTGATGTAGATTATTTTAAGCAGATTAATGATGATTTTGGCCATGATATTGGGGATGAGACGCTTATTCAGATTGCTAAAATGGTTCAGCAGCTTATAAGAGAAACCGATTATGTCGGTCGTTGGGGTGGCGAGGAATTTTTGTTGATTGCTTTGGAATTAGATGCGGCCTTGACCGCAAAATTGGCTGAGAAAATTCGAGAAGCCATTGAAGCGTTTATTTTTCCAGAAGTCGGCCAGGTCACGGTGAGTTTGGGGGCGACGGTGTATCATAAAAATGAAACGGAAGCCGAGTTGTTTAAACGTGCCGATGAAGCGCTGTATTTAGCGAAACGCCACGGACGTAATCGCGTCGAGGTGTATTAAAGAAAGCACTGAACAACGGATTGTCGCCCAGTGATTTAGAGAAGGTTATTGATGTGCTTGAATAAAATCGGTGGCCTGATCTGCCAGATCTTCAGCAAAAAAATCTCTGAAATGATGATTGGCTCCTTCAATCACGGCGACTTCTACCTGAGGATTGTTAACGGTTTTCATTTTCTCACTTAAATCCGACACAACCTTATCTTCCGTTCCAATAATGACTAATGTCGGTTTGCTGGCTTTTTTCAGCAGGGTTGGCGTGTCCATTTTAGGCTGGTTTTTATAATAACTGACAATGGCACTCGCTGTGGCATCCGTATGCTTACAGTAAATAAAGTTAATGTCTTTAATCAAAGTATCTCCTTTTCCAGCTTTGACCAGCTTTTCCGCCTTAGCGAAAATCGGGTCAATGGATTGGTGGTACTTTTTTTGATAATCCGCTTTTTCTGACTGATAACTCCAAGTCTGTGGCGCAATGAGGATGACATCCTTAATGGTCGGTTCATCTCTTTCCACGCTGAACCAGGCAGTTTGATTACCCCCGCGAGAATGTCCCATCAGGGTTAAGCTATGGGTGCCTTGTTTTTTCAACCAGTTGACCCAAAAACCGATTTCATCTAGGGCATCTTCGTGTAAATGTCGATGTGGCACATTACAGTCATACTCGCCATGACGGTCATTGACACCCAGGCTTAAGTTAGGTGCCAGTGAACTGATACCGCGTTCCGCCAAGAGCTTTTGGATAGCGCTATATGTGCTGCGTCCAGAATGCGTTAGGGTTCCATGGGTTAGCAGTACCATTCCGTCTTTGAAGTTTTTGCCGTCGGCGAGAACCAAATTAGCATTTAAGGTGAGGCCGTTGAATGTTTGTTTGATTTCTTTTGCCTGTGCCAGTTGAGCAGACAGAAGCAAGCCGATTCCGAGTAAAAAAAAGTGTAAAATCGTTGATGATTTTTTCATAAAGTTCTCCTTTAAGGATTGGGTAAAATCGGGTTAGTGGTGAGCTAAAGTGAGTTAATGGGAAAGGATTGTTTCATAAGGCAATCCAGCCGCTTTCCATTCGGGAAATCCTTCATCCAGCCGTAAAGCGTCTCTACCGTTTTCACGCAGGTGTTCCACCATTTGATAAGAATAGACACAGTAAGGCCCTCGACAATAAGCCACAATGGTTTTGTTTTTCGGTAATTTTTCAATCGTTTCATCCATTTTTTCGGGAATAACATTTACCGCGCCTTTGATATGCCCTTGTTCAAATTCTTTTGCCGGGCGAACATCTAAGATGATAAAGGGATCGTGTTGCATTTGATGCGCCAACGCCTCACTGGTAATTGCTTCGGTTTTGTTTTTTTGCGGCATTAAGGAGGTCACTAGGCGATCCACTTCTGCTATATGAGATTCGGCGGTTTGGCGTAAATGTTTTACTAGGCTGACCACATCCTCACCCGCCAACTGATAAAAACGATTTTTACCTTGTTTGCGGGTTGAAACCAATCCAGCCTGTTTGAGCTGTTGTAAATGACGGGATGTGTTGGCAACGCTTAAACCGGATAGCTGGCTGAGTTCTTCCACATTACGTTCCGCCTGCGCCAGATAATCAATTAACTCAATCCGTTGAGGGGATGACAGACTTTGACCAATTAAGGCAAGTTGTTCAAATAATTGTTTTTTGACGGTGGACACCTTGTTTTCCTTTTCCAACCTATTGAATTAAATGATATAGAGGATTGAATCTTTCCGCTCAACTTTTTTCAATATTGGCTTGAATGATGTCATCCATCTTTTCTGGAAACGGTGGTAAGTCTTCCAACACCTTCTTTATAAAGTCTGTCCTGGAAAGTTTTAGCGTGGCATTGTTGGCTTTTTCATACCCGATGGTTGAGAGGGGCTTTGCCGATAAACCAACCCCACAAACGCTGCCTGCTTTAGCCCCCGGTAAGATTTCAATATAATCGGGTAGCGTTAGGAGCTTGCTGTGGATGGATTCATATAAATGAGCCGCCATCTCTTTTTCACGACCTCTTAAATCAGGTCGTCCGACACTGCCCACAAATAACGTATGTTGAGAGATCAAAAACCAGGGTGCCTTTCCACGTGAAAGGTCTGTCACTAACAAACAAATCGAATCTAAAGTGTGACCAGGGGTATGAAGGACTTCAACACTCACATTTCCCGCCGCAAAAACATCTTTGTCTTTAAGGGGCTGAAAATCAAATTCGGGAGTCGCAGATTCGTGAAGACAATAAATCGCGCCCGTGCGTTTAGCTAATGCTTTAGCGCCGGAGAGATGATCTGCGTGAATATGGGTGTCAATTACATAACTAATTTTGACACCCTTTTGCTCTGCTTGCTCGATAAACCAGTCCACATCTTCCTGATGAACATCGATCGCTATACTCTTTGCTTGACCAGCACACCCCATGAAATATGAGATGGAGGATGGATCACTGGGAACTTCTCGTTGCACTAAAAACATAATAGGCTCCTTGCTCTAATAACATTCAATCAATCAATTGAATGTTATTTTATAAGCTGTTACAATGCAAGACAATTTTAAATTCTTAAGCTGAGATGGATATGAATCATCGATTACACCCTTCAGAAAATACCCTTATTCACGGTATTTCTGCGAACAAACACCAGTTTTTGCTACAGCTTTTACAAATCTTTTTAGTGGGGTTAACCATTGGAATGATTCGGGTGGTGGTGCCAGGCCTCGCTGAATCGGAGTTTGGGTTGGCCGATAAAGCATTTTTTCTATTGGCGTCATTTGTCGTCGTATTCGGGGTCATTAAAGCGGTAATGAATTTGTTTGCCGGTAAGCTTAGTGAGCAGTATGGTCGAAAAACCGTTCTCATTTGGGGGTGGTTGGTCGCCTTACCCGTGCCCTTTATTTTGTTATATGCGCCCAGTTGGAACTGGATTATTTTTGCGACCGTATTATTGGGTTTTAACCAAGGATTGGCTTGGTCGATGGCATTAAACAGTAAACTGGATTTAGCTAAATCGACCCAAAAAGGCCTGGTGAATGGGGTGAATGAATTTTCGGGCTATGCTGCCGTTGGAATAGCGGGGTTGGTGACGGCCTATTTTGTGGAATGGTTTGGTGCCAAAGAAGGGCTTTTCATTTTCAGTTTGAGCGTGATTTTGCTGGGACTGGCTTTAGCGAAATGGACCATTAAAGAAACCTTGCCATGGGCGGAGCTACATCACCAAATGGCGAGCCAAAGTGGTGAAGTTCATTCTGCAAAATCGTTAACTAAACTCTTTAAAATAGCCAGTTGGGAAAACGGTTCTTTAATGGCAATCAATCAGGCTGGTTTAATTGAAAAATTTACTGATGCGATTGTTTGGATTTTCTTACCCGTTTATTTTTTGTCACAAGGACTCTCTCTGATAGAAGCCGGCGCCATTGTGGCGATTTATGGTGTGGTCTGGGGAGGCAGTCAATTGGTAACAGGACCCTTGTCAGATAAAATCGGACGAAAAGGGTTAATCGTTTGGGGTATGTGGCTGTGTGGGTTGGGGGTGATGTCCATTCCTTTGACGCAAGGGATTGCACTTTGGTCGATAGAGGCCGCCATCATTGGGCTGGGAATGGCGATGCTTTATCCCAATTTAGGGGCTGCGGTCGGCGACTTTGCGCCCGCTCAACACCGTGCCAGCTTAATTGGCATTTACCGATTCTGGCGGGATTCCGGTTATGCGTTTGGGGCTTTAGCCATGGGGGTTTTGGCGCAATGGTCGCAAGACCTTTCCACGCCATTTTGGCTGGTGGGTATTGCGATGTTGCTGTCAGGAGCATGGGTTCAAATGAAGATGACCAATCGGCTCTAGCAAAAAATCGATAAAATCTCTTATTGCGCCATAAAATATTTAAAAGAGAATTCACCAGGATTGCATAGTTTACCCTTATTTTTATTTTATACTGCATACAAGCAAAATTAGGCTTTACTGATATTAAAGCCACACTGACGGGATGGCCCGAAAAGGAAGAAAACATGTCAACACAAGCCGATTTCAAAGAACTGAAACAACATTTGCAAAAAGTCATTGTTGGGCAGGAAGATTTGTTAGAACGGATGATTATTGCGATGCTGACGGGGGGGCATTTACTACTGGAAGGGCCACCAGGCCTGGCCAAAACCACAGCGGTTAAAACCCTTTCCGAGGCCATTAAGTCATCTTTTCAGCGGATTCAATTCACACCGGATTTGATGCCCGGGGATGTCGTGGGGTCTGATATTTTAGACACTCAAACCGGTCAACTCACGTTTGTTAAAGGTCCAATCTTTAATGAAATCGTATTAGCGGATGAAATCAATCGTGCCCCGCCAAAAGTACAGTCGGCGTTACTGGAAGCCATGGCGGAGCAGCAAGTAACAGCAGGTGGTTTGACGCGTGAATTGCCGGAATTGTTTATCGTCATGGCGACACAAAATCCATTGGAGCAAAGTGGGACTTATCCTCTGCCTGAAGCTCAGCTTGATCGCTTTATGTTGCATGTGGTGCTGGACTATCCGAGTGAATCGGAAGAGCTAGAGATTCTGCGCCGCGATCGTTCACATCATTTTGGTGAAGATAAAGAAGTGCTACATGCGTTCTTAACCCCGCAAAAAGTGTTGCAGGCACGTCACCAGATTTCTGAACAGTATGTTTCCGAAGCCGTTGAACAGTATATGGTGGCTCTGACGGGGGCAACCAGAAGATTGGAACAGTGGGATGAGAGTTTGGCAGGGGTATTGGAGATTGGCGCGTCTCCACGTGCAACCTTGTCGTTATTGCATGCGGCCAGTGCCAAAGCCTGGCTGGAAGAGCGTGACTTTGTGACGCCAGATGATGTGATTGCCATGTTGCCCGATATTTTACGACACCGAATCCGAGTCAGTTTTGCAGGTCGAGCGCAGCAATGGACGGAAGATTCAGTGATTGAAAAAATCATTGAAATGGTGCCTGTTCCGGTTTTAGATGCTGATGCACAAGCTGTTTAAGCTGTTATGATACGTAGCGTTTCAATGCAATGGTCTTCGGTATGGCAGTCTGTTAAAAGCTGGTTCAGCCAGACCGCATCGGATTCCTTGGTTTCTCAGATTCAGGCCCCGATTTTGTCGGCTCAACAAATTCATGCATTGGGAGATGAAGTGTCACAGATGGCAGGCCAGTCCGTTGCTAACCCAAAAGCCAGTGAAGCGCGCAAACAAGGTGAACAGGCCAGTCGGTATCTTGGTTCGGGGATGGAGTATGAGGAAAGTCGTCGGTATCAGCCCGGGGATGAAGTGCGGCGTATTAATTGGCGTTTAATGGCGCGAACCGGCCAAGCGTATACCAAGTTATTTCAAGAAGAACGTCAGGAAAACTGGACGTTGATTCTGGATCAGCGGCAATCGATGCGTTTTGGCACCCGACACCGGCTTAAAGTCGTCCAGGCTGCCAGAGCTTCAGGGTTCTTTGCCTGGCAGGCTCAGCAAGCCGGGTTGCCTATTGAAGGGATTGCTTTATCCGAACAGGTTCGGAATTCGGCGACGTTTGAAGGCAGTGGGGCTTTTGAGCGGTTTATGGAATTTGCTTCGGTCGCTTGCCCGCCTTTAGCGGTAGCGCAAGAATCGCGTTTATATGATGAGTTGTTGGTGTGTCAGCAACGACTACAGTCTGGTTCGCGATTGATTATTTTGAGCGACTTTAAGGATCTCGATGAGGCCACTTTACAGCTGTTAGCGGCTTTACAAGACAAAATTATGATAAAAGCGGTGTGGGTCTATGATCCGGTTGAAAAGCAACTACCGTCCTTACCGGGGTTGAAGCTGCAATCGTTAAGTGGAGACTTTGAAGTGTCTCAATTGTCAGCTCAACAAGCTAAAGCCTATCAGCAATGGTCAACGCAGTATTTTGATCATAAAATTCAACGCCTGAACCAAGTGGGTGTGACCGTCGTGAGTTTATCAACCGATGATTCATTGCAAATATTGAATGACCAGCTCAATGCAGGAGGCGTATATGCCGGATCTTAATCCTGTAGAAATTGAGCGTCAAATAGCCGAAAACAAATTGATTGATATCGAATTTCCGACCGCACCGGGTATCGACTGGTTGCTTTGGTTTCAAATTTTAGGTGCCTTGATACTCACTTTAGCGGTTATTTTGATGATAGCGGCTTTGATGGCACATTTCTGGCAGCGCGTTCGTTTAAATCTCGGTATTAAAAAAGCACAGAAAAAATTAAAAACCCCGTCAAAGCACTCAGATTTTAAGCAAATGGCAGGGCAGAGTTATCAATGGTTTCAAATCGCATTAAAGCATGGGTTGCTGACAGAGCATGACCGTATGCGTTTACAGATAAAAATTGACCAGGCCTGCTTTTCAAAAACACCTGTTTCACGTGAAACCTTAGAAGATATTTTGCTGGATTTAGAAGGAGCATTGGTGGCAACCCAACCCACGATTAAAATTTTTTTAATGCGCGCTGCTAACCAAGGGTTAAGTGTTATAAAACAGCAACTGGCTGTCTTGAAAAGGAAAAAATCATGATGGCGTTACAAGAGCTTGTTGAGGTTTTTCAGGACTGGCATCAGATACAATTTGTTCATTTGGAATGGTTTTATGTTTTTGTAGCGATTCTTGTTTTATGGTTTCTGCACTTTTTGCGTCCCGGTGTAACCGATTGGGAACAGACGGCGAATGGTCAATCGTTGTTGTTCCGACATCCTTTAATTGATCAGCTTGGGTTTCATGCCACCGCATCAACCGCTTCCAAAGGGATCCGATGGGTATTGAACTTATTACGCCTATTCTTATTACTCGGCATTGTGACCGCCTTGGCAGAGCCGGTTAAAAAAGTACCGTTGCCTCCTGAACCGCAAACCAAAACCGTTCGAGATATTGTTTTTGTGGTCGAAACCTCCGTGAGCATGGTCTTGGAAGATTATCAGATTGAAGGTAAGCCGCAAAGCCGGGTAAAGGTCATTCAAAATGTATTGGACCAATTTATTTCAGGGCTGGCAGGCAACCGTTTCGGGTTTATTTTGTATGCAGATGATGCCTACACTTTGATGCCATTGACATCTGACGCCACCACGGCGCGGTTGATGTTAAAACGATTAAAGCCTTACTTGGCAGGGCGTACCGATGAAGCAACCGGGGAAGCGCTGGGGTTGGCATTACAGCAGGCTGAAAAGAGTGTCGATTCAACAGAAAACCGAATTGTGGTGCTGATTTCAGATGGGTCAACCCGCAATAGCCGATTACCGATCTCAGAAGCGATTAACTATGCACAAGGACTCAATATTCCGATTTATACCATCGGGGTGGGCGGAAGCTCAAAAGAGGCGGATCAACGTAAATTCCGCGGGCTGCTATATGAAGCGCTGGAATCCGATTCATTAAAACAAATCGCGGAACAGACCAATGGGCGTTATTACCAAATCGGCAGTGGACAAGACTTACAGAAAGTGTTGCAAGCAATTGATCAAACAGAAGGGGTTGCGATTGACGTGCCTAAAAAGAAATTTCAATTGGTCGCACTCTACCCTTATGTGATTGCCTTAAGTGTGATGTTGTTTGTATTATATTTTGCCTTGGTGCAGTTACTGGGTAATCGATTGCACCGGGAGGCCACATGATTGAGACGGTATTCAATTGGGCGTGGCGTGATGCAACCCTCTTGTGGTTTGTATTGGCTCCGGTTGTTTGGGGCATCGTAAGTTTCTGGTTACGCCGCCGACACACCAGTCAATATGCTGAAAGCCATTTATTGCCTTGGGCAAAGGTGACGGAACAAGGTCTTTTCGCAGCCGCGCAACAAACCGTGGCATCGTCAAAAATGACCAGGCCTGGCGGTTTTGGGCGGTTTTTACAACGTCAAATAGGGCGTATATTTCAGCCTAAATGGTTGTTGACCGTGGCATGGGTGTGCCTAATTATCGCTTTGGCGGGCCCTAGAACCTTAGTGCCTGCGCCTCAGGAGTCGACACGTGCCGGGGTCGATATTTTAGTAGCGCTGGACACTTCCCGTTCCATGCTCGCACAAGATGTCGCGCCGAATCGTTTTTTATTGGCGAAATCGTTAGTGGAATCCTTGACCAATCGACTGGAACCGAATGACCGGTTAGGCTTAATGGTGTATGCAGGACGACCTCATTTAGTCTCGCCTTTGTCATTTGATCGGTCTTTATTCCAACATTATTTAGATTTAATGCGCCCGGGCATTCTACCAACGCTTGGTTCTCAATTGGATGATGCCATTATTTTTGGCGCGAATCATTTGCAGCAAACGGCTGGACAGTCTCAGGTATTATTGGTGTTAACCAACGGAACCCCAGAGCCGGATCAGATTGTTGCGGTATCCGATGATTTAAAAGCGGTTGCAAATACCGCTACTAAAGTCATTCTTGTAGGCATCGGTAATTTGCAGCCTAGCCGAATTCCCAGTATGGATCATCCGAGCGGTACTCTTCATGCCAGTGGTTTATTGGTGACATCTCGCTTAGAGCAGATCGCCTTACAAAAATTAGCGACTCAGTTGAAAGGGGTTTATTTGCACGCCAATAATGATGCCGCTTTTTTAGACCAATTGGTTGAAGAAGTCAGTGTACTGGCCAATAAACGTTCATTTCAATCAGCACTACCGATATGGCAGGATCATGCAATGCCCTTTATTTGGGTGGCATTCTTTGCGCTGCTTTGGGCATTTTTTCCCGCTCGAATCGGGCGTTCCATTCAGACAGGCGTATTGAGCTTAGTGGGTGTTTTCATAGTGTCCGGGCTGGTGTTTTATACGCCGGGTGCCTGGGCGCTAGATGAAACGGTTGGACAGGAAATTCAAGCTTATAAAGCATTCAATGCAAAAGACTACGATGCCGCTCAACAAGCTTATGATGGGCTACAAAATTATCGTGGCTGGTTTGGCGCAGGCGCGGCAGCCTACAAAGCAGAGGATTATGAATCTTCGGTGTTTTATTTTAGAGAAGCGGCGTTGAATGGCGTGACAGACAAACAGCGTGCACAGGCACTCTTTAATTTAGGTAATAGTTTTTATCAAGCCAATTTAACCCGCCAAGCGATTGAAGCCTATGAGCAAGCATTGGTGTATTGGCCGAATTATGACAAAGCTGAACATAATTTGGCGTTAGCCAAACGTAAGCGTCAAAAGCAAACAGGTCAGCAACAAAACGAAGAACAAGGTGATGGTCAAGGTGAGGGGAATACCAGTCGCGATGCAGACGGTGCGTTTTATGGCGGGCAAAAGCCGAACCAGGATGAAACAGGTGAAGGCGTTTCAGGGGACGCGCCAGAAGGCGAAAAAGACGGTAAAGAGTTTGTGCTGCCTGACGAGCCTGAAGAAACCGATTTTTCGTTATCTACAGCAAATGAATTACAGCTAAATGATACCGCCAATGCCATATTGGATCAGCAGAGAAGAGTTTACAGAATGGAAAAATTTGAGCATGAGATGCAACCCGTTGAAGATAATCAGGCTCGGTTATTACAAAATATTTTTGAACGGGAAGAAGGCTTTCAAGCCACGCAGGATCAATCTCATCCATTACCGGGAGTGAACCCATGGTAAGGAGGATTAAAAGTATACTGTTGGTGACGTTACTGGCAGGGTTGTTTTTTGTCAAAGGGGTTCAAGCGGACAGTAGAATTTACCCGAAAGAAGTCGTTTTGGGCAATCCTGTGACATGGATTTTATCGGGAGAGAACATTGAATCAGACTATGATCAATTGGACTTATCGGAACTGAAAAAGCAGTTTGTGATTTATGATATTGACGGGCATTCTGATCGTTTGCGAATTCGGTTGTACCCGGTTGGCACTGGAACATTAAGCATCCCTGAGTTGAAATCTGGAAAGCTCCACGTGAAACCTACTTCGATTCACGTGTTAGAAAACCCCGAAATCAGTGTGTCCTGGAAGGCTCCGAAAAATATTGTTTATCAGAATGAAATGGTCTTGTGGTCAGCCAATGTGCAAGCTGATAATGCTTCCATTGGCGTTGAAAATGTGTTGCCGGAGAACATACCGGACTCACCCTATGAATGGGTTGGTCAAGCAGAACCTCAGACACAGGAAGGCACTTTTTTTGGTAAGAAAACAGTTTTAACGTCAGCAGTTACACTGAAACAAACTGGGCGTATTTCTTTAACATCACCCAGTATTCGTGTTCAAAATGAAACCAATAAGCGCTGGGTGTTTGTTGCCCCTCCTGTCAGGGTTCAAGTGCGTCCGTTGCCAAGTTATTTGCCTGCTGTCATCTCTTTGGGAAAAGTGTCGGTGCAAAATGCTTTCAAAACGAAACTGGTTGTCAAAGGACGTTTGTATAACTGGTATTTACAGTTAAGAGGTGAGAATGTTTCCGTTTCCAATTTACCCAATATTACCAATCAATTAGGAAAAAATTCCAGCATCGAATGGTTAACACCCAATCTGGATAAAGAAAACCGCATGATGCCAAGCGGACTGTTGAGCACAGTTAAGATTGACCAGCCTTTCCGCATCAATCATTTTGGCCTGACGCAACTTCCAGCATTGAGATTAACGTATTTTGATGTCAATACAGGTAAATTAGAAGATCAATTTGCACCAGCACAGACCCTGATTGTCATCCCATTGTGGTTGATGATTGTTTTGCAAGGGGTTCTTGTTGTCATCGGTGCGGTGATATTATTCGCGCTTGGCCTTGTCGCAAAAGCGAGCTTGGCAAAATATCGTTTAATTTTTGCATTGAAGAGAAGTGACTCGACAGAGGTTGTCTGGCTGGCGATTCAGCATTGGTCTCACCAACAATTAAAACCTGTCAAAAATAGCCAGGCCTGGCCATTTTTACCCTCTGACAGATCCGCTGTCGCGTTGTCACAGCAAAGCTTGGGGCAGTGGTTGGAACGATTTGAACGCCAGTACGGTCAGAATTCTGAAGCCAGAAAGTTAGTTGAAGTTTTAAATGAACAGTTCTATAGCCAGCAACAAGAACCCGTGTTGCAAGTGGCTTTTAAGTGGGCTCAATCATTGCCTAAATTGGACTGGACTCGATTTCAAAACCGATAAATTATGAATCAAGCGAACCGATGGTTTTGCGATATTTCTTAATGGCAATTACCACGCTATAGATGAAAGAAATCACAATAATGCTTTGCCCGGCATAAGACAGTCCGGTAGAAAAAGCATTTTCTCGGATGATGCTGGGAAAAATCAGCATTAAGCCAATAATCACGCCAAAGGTTGCCGTTTTTAAAGCCGTTCTAACAATCCCTTTCAGGAGGAGTTGTCTGTGTAATGGTGAACCGATTTCCATGTAGATACCCTTTAAAGTTTAAGCCTCGAGTTTAATGCAGTCGAATTAAATCGAGCTTTTTACCCAGTTTGTAAAGCTGCCTAAATCCATCGCGCCTGATTGGCGAGAAACTTCCTGACTGTTTTTAAAAATAGCCAAAGTCGGAATCGATCGAATATTAAACTGAGCTGCAATTTGCTGTTCGGTTTCTGTGTTTATTTTGATGAATTTAGCGTGTGGTTCAAGCTGTTTTGCTGCCTGTGAAAAAGTGGGCGCAAACATCTTGCAAGGGCCGCACCAGGACGCCCAGAAATCGACCACTAACGGTTGGTCGGTTTTGTGTAAGGCGCGTAGAAATTGTTCTGAATTCATTTCAATAGGCTGACCGGTAAAAAGTGCTGATCGGCACTTCCCACAGGTGGGTCGATTATGAAGTTTTTCGTCAGGGATACGGTTTAATCCACCGCAGTGTGGGCACATAATAATCATTTGATGACTCCATTTAACGATCGAATTAAATATTATATAAGTGCTGAAAGCTTGATATTCAAGTGTCAAACTTGAATATTATTCTAGCCAGTCAGGTTTAGGGCTTTCTCGTTTTCCTGCCTCAAATCCTTCTTTGATAAATCCATGTAGTGTTTGATCGTGGGAGTGAATCAGCTCAATCAATTTCGGGTTTTCTGAAGTCACAGTGGCTTCAACGCCATTTTCGATCATCTGGTAACTCATTTGAATGTCATCTTTATATTCAAAAAGCGCTGCAAACAAAGGATCCCAGGAGCGGATAGCCTTTCCCATACCAAAACGCTTTTCCATTCCCTTAACATGTTCTTGCAAGACAATTACCAAATGAGGATCCTTAGAAGTGGTACGTGCACGAATCCCATTCTCAATCACAATGGTTTCCCGAGATAACAATTTGTGGTGTTCAAGCAATTGGGAAAAAAGAGCTTGATCTTTTTTGTGCTGTTCATCTGAACCATGTCCATGACGATAAGTTTTGCCATTAACGGTTTTCATAAGGGTGAGTCCGTTTTTTAATCATAAGAGAGGGTATTTTAAGCAAAAAAAAACACGATATTGGTCGTATCGTGTTTAATTTTTATCTGAGGAGCTGATTCAAAGAGCTGAGGAGGCCAGTTTGAATCAAGTTAAACTTTGAGGTTTAAGGAGTAAACCAAACTTAATGCAATCCGTTTCATTAAGTACAAGTTAAATTCTAATGACTTCAAAGAGATAGTGCAATTTAATAAGATTGAAGAAGTATGAAGACTGTCTTAACAATGGCTTAACTCTAAAGCTTCTCCAGATGGAGCGCTTTAGAGATCCGTGTTTATACAATACCGTTATCTTTAGATGTCATGTAATTTGATTCTGCTTGCAATTTCGCAGTATTTGTCACGGTATTTGTCGTCTCATTCGACTCTATCGGCGCTTCTTCTACAGAAGCTTTGGCATTAACCGTTTGACTTTTTGCTAAATCCTGATAATCAACGGATTGTGCTTTTGTTTGATCCGATAAAGTCACGGTGGTGTTTTGAGCAGAAGAACTTTCTGAAGTCGTTTTATCAGTCACCTTAGGTGCTTTCGATAACGTATCTGACAAGCCATTGGCTTGGGTATAAAGAGCTTGTGCTGCTGATGCAAGTGATGGACTTACTGTATTCATTTTGACGCCCTCCGCAAGAATTTCTCTTAGACAATTAATGACTCTGTTTTAAGTTTATTATACTAAAGTTTATCAAAAAGTATAGTCATGTCATAGGCTTATAGAAATTTAGCCTAATATTTTTTATTAAAAATAGCGTAACTGACCCTAGGTACAATAGTTTTCCATTAAAACATTTTCTAAAATATCGGTAATTATAAAAACTTCCTATTATTGCAAGGACTTAGCATTATGGCTGAACAAAACATAACAACGAGTGTCGGAAAAGTTATTCTTATCGAAGGAAACGTCTATATCAAAGAAGTAACGGGCGAGTTGATTCCTTTAATTGAAGGCATGAGTGTTTATGCTGGCCAGTTGATCCAAACCGGACCACAAGGTTCCATTTTGGTTGAGCTCAGTAATGGTGAAGTTCTTTCATTGGGTCGAAATACATTGGTACGACTAGATGAAGATTTGATTGGTTCAACTGACATAGATGAAAACCAAACCACAGCAGAAGATATTCGGAAAGCCATTGAAGCTGTGCAAGAAGGAAATTTTGATGTCTTAGAAGCAACTGCTGCAGGTCAACAAAATGATCTTAGTTCAGCTGCACAGTCAGCCAATTTTATTCCCCCTCCGCTTTCTGAAGGTGAAGTGACCAGTGGATATGAAACCGATACATTCAATACTCCTCGACAAACAACCAATAATAGAGATTTTGACTCAATACGCTTTGAGCAAGTTCTTCCGCAAAACAATACGCCAGTGGCGGTGGATGACACAGTCACGTTAAATGAAGACGCCGCGACCACGATCAACGTCTTATCAAACGACAGCGACCTAGACGGCGACAGCATCAGTGTGTCGAGCGTGACCCAACCTGCGAATG